>Ga0222427_100097_pt1 | contig 230057 bp, 233 predicted proteins | sample 2B20Ametagenome_FD_182890 | JGI IMG/M metagenome (GOLD analysis project Ga0222427, IMG submission 182890) | Enriched microbial communities from leaf-cutter ant dump, University of Wisconsin, Madison, United States - 2B20A (version 2) | ecosystem: Environmental > Terrestrial > Nest > Insects...
GGGCGACAACGTGTCGATGACGGTCAAGCTGCTGGCGCCGATCGCCATGGAAGAAGGCCTGCGCTTCGCCATCCGTGAAGGCGGGCGCACCGTCGGCGCCGGCGTCGTCGCCAAAATCATCGCCTAAGGCGCACACCAACCAGCGAAGGCGGCGGGTCCTCTTCTACCGCCTTCGCTTATCGTTCTTTGGGAAACACCATGAAAAACCAGAAGATCCGCATCCGCTTGAAGGCTTTCGACTACAAGCTGATCGATCAGTCCGCGGCCGAGATCGTCGACACCGCCAAGCGCACTGGCGCTGTGGTGCGCGGGCCGGTTCCGCTGCCCACGCGTATCCGTCGCTACGACGTACTGCGTTCGCCTCACGTGAACAAGTCGTCGCGCGACCAGTTCGAGATCCGCACCCATCAGCGCCTGATGGACATCGTGGACCCCACCGACAAGACCGTGGACGCCCTGATGCGCCTGGATCTGCCGGCCGGTGTCGACGTGGAAATCGCGCTGCAGTAAGGTTGCCGGGCCCAGCCGGGCTCGTACAAAATGGCCGCATTCTCCTGGGGTGCGGCCATTTTGCCTTGGCGCCTGGCAGGTAAGTGCTTGTGCTGCCTGCGAAACCCATGCTAATATGCGAAGCTTGCCATTTTGTGGCAAGAGCAACCTGTAGGGCAGATGCCTTTACCTTCTGCCCGATTAGCCCCGACCAATCGTAGTCGGGAATGGAGAAAACAATGTCGAATTCGACGTCCACGCCCGCCGCGCATCGGCTGGGTCTGGTGGGTCGCAAGGTCGGCATGACCCGCATCTTTACCGAGGAAGGTGAATCCATCCCGGTAACCGTGCTGGACGTGTCGAACAACCGCGTGACCCAGATCAAGTCTCTGGAAGCCGATGGCTACGCCGCGGTCCAGGTGGCTTATGGCACCCGTCGTGCCTCGCGTGTGGCCCAGCCCCAAACTGGCCATTACGCCAAAGCCGGCACTGAAGCCGGCAGCATCCTGAAAGAATTCCGCCTGGATCCGGCCCGTCTGGCCGAATTCACGCCCGGCGCCGTCATCGCCGTGGAATCCGTCTTCGAAGCCGGCCAGCAGGTCGACGTCACGGGCACCACCATCGGTAAAGGCTTCGCTGGCACGATCAAGCGCCACCACTTCGGTTCGCAGCGCGCTTCGCACGGTAACTCGCGTTCGCATCGCGTGCCCGGCTCGATCGGCCAGGCGCAAGACCCGGGCCGCATCTTCCCCGGCAAGCGCATGTCCGGCCACCTGGGCGATGTAACCCGTACCGTTCAAAACCTCGACGTCGTGCGTGTCGATGCCGAACGCGGCCTGCTGCTGGTCAAGGGCGCTGTTCCCGGCCACGCCGGCGGCGATGTCGTCGTGCGTCCGGCCATCAAGGCGCCGGCCAAGAAGGGGGCGTAAGCATCATGGATCTCAAGCTCCTGAACGACCAAGGTCAGGCCGCTACGTTCAGCGCGCCCGACACCATTTTCGGCCGCGACTTCAACGAAGCGCTGGTTCACCAGATCGTGGTGGCCTACCAGGCCAACGCGCGCAGCGGTAACCGTGCCCAGAAAGACCGTGCCGAAGTCAAGCACACCACCAAGAAGCCCTGGCGCCAGAAGGGTACCGGCCGCGCTCGCGCCGGTATGACCTCGTCGCCGCTGTGGCGTGGGGGTGGCCGTACCTTCCCGAATTCGCCTGAAGAAAACTTCAGCCAGAAGGTCAACAAGAAGATGTACCGCGCAGGCATCCGCTCGATCCTGTCGCAGCTGGCCCGCGAAGACCGCATTGCCGTCGTCGATGCGTTCGGCCTCGAATCGCCCAAGACCAAGCTGGCCGTGGCCAAGCTCAAGAGCCTGGGCCTGGATTCGGTGCTGATCATCACCGACGCCGTCGATGAAAATGTTTATCTCGCCACCCGCAACCTGCCGCATGTTGCCGTGGTCGAGCCCCGTTATGCCGATCCGTTGTCGCTGATCCACTACAAGAAAGTGCTGATCACCAAGCCGGCCATCGCTCAACTCGAGGAGATGCTGGGATGAACGCCGAACGCTTGATGCAAGTCATTCTGGCTCCGGTGGTGACCGAAAAGGCCACCTTCGTCGCCGAAAAGAATCAGCAAATCGCTTTCCGTGTCGTGGCTGACGCTACCAAGCCGGAAATCAAGGCTGCCGTCGAACTGCTGTTCAAAGTGCAGGTCGAGTCCGTGCAGGTCCTCAACCGTAAGGGCAAAGTCAAGCGCTTTGGCCGCTTCGTGGGCCGCCGCCGCAGCGAGCGCAAGGCCTATGTCGCGCTCAAGGAAGGCCAGGAAATCGACTTTGCGGAGGTGAAGTAAATGGCCCTCGTCAAAGTAAAACCGACCTCGGCTGGCCGCCGCGGCATGGTGAAGGTTGTCAGCCCGAACCTGTACAAAGGCGCGCCGCACGCAGCCCTGCTCGAAAAGAAGACCCGTGGTTCGGGCCGTAACAACAACGGCCACATCACGATCCGCCACCGTGGCGGCGGTCACAAGCAGCACTACCGCGTCGTCGACTTCCGTCGCAACAAGGACGGTATCCCGGCCAAGGTGGAACGCCTCGAGTACGACCCCAACCGTACGGCGCACATCGCCCTGTTGTGCTACGCCGACGGCGAACGTCGCTACATCATCGCGCCGCGCGGCCTGGAAGTGGGCGCCACGCTGATCTCGGGCATCGAGGCCCCGATCCGCGCCGGCAACACGCTGCCCATTCGCAACATCCCGGTGGGTACCACGATCCACTGCATCGAAATGATCCCCGGCAAGGGCGCCCAGATGGCGCGTTCGGCCGGTGCGTCGGCGGTGCTGCTGGCCCGTGAAGGCACCTACGCTCAAGTGCGTCTGCGTTCGGGCGAAGTCCGCCGCGTCCACATCGAGTGCCGTGCCACCATCGGTGAAGTCGGTAACGAAGAACACAGCCTGCGCCAGATCGGCAAGGCCGGTGCAATGCGTTGGCGCGGTGTGCGTCCGACGGTTCGTGGCGTGGCCATGAACCCGGTCGACCACCCGCACGGCGGCGGCGAAGGCCGTACCGGCGAAGCACGCGAACCGGTCAGCCCGTGGGGCACGCCCTCGAAGGGTTTCAAGACCCGTCGCAACAAGCGGACGAACAACATGATCGTCCAACGGCGCAAGCGCAAGTAAGAGGCGAACACTATGTCACGTTCGATCAAGAAAGGCCCGTTTGTCGACGCCCACCTCATCAAGAAGGTGGACACGGCCGTCGCGGGCAAAGACAAGAAGCCGATCAAGACCTGGTCGCGCCGTTCCACGATCCTGCCCGAGTTCATCGGCCTGACGATCGCTGTGCACAACGGCCGCCAGCACGTTCCCGTGTACATCAACGAGAACATGGTCGGTCACAAGCTCGGCGAGTTCGCGCTGACCCGTACGTTCAAGGGCCACGCCGCGGACAAGAAGGCGAAGAGGTAAGCGATGGAAACTACTGCCATTATCCGTGGGGTTCACATCTCGGCCCAGAAGACCCGTCTGGTTGCGGACCTGATCCGCGGCAAGTCGGTTGCTCAGGCGCTGAACATCCTCACCTTTTCCCCCAAGAAGGCCGCCGGCATCCTGAAGAAGGCTGTCGAGTCCGCCATCGCCAATGCCGAACACAACGACGGCGCCGACATCGACGAACTGAAGGTCACCACGATCTTCGTCGACAAGGCCCAATCGATGAAGCGTTTCTCGGCTCGTGCCAAGGGCCGCGGCAACCGCATCGAGAAGCAGACCTGCCACATCACGGTCAAGGTCGGAGCCTAAGGAGTCACGATGGGTCAGAAAATTCACCCCACTGGGTTCCGTCTTGCGGTCACCCGTAATTGGTCCTCGCGCTGGTTCGCCGATGACAAAGCATTCGGCAGCATGCTGGCCGAAGACATCCGCGTTCGCGAATACCTGAAGAAGAAGCTCAAGAGCGCCTCGGTTGGCCGCGTCATCATCGAGCGTCCCGCCAAGAACGCCCGCATCACCGTCTACTCGGCTCGTCCGGGCGTGGTGATCGGCAAGCGCGGCGAAGACATCGAAAGCCTGAAGGCCGATCTGCAGCGCCTGATGGGCGTGCCCGTGCACGTCAACATCGAAGAAATCCGCAAGCCGGAAACCGACGCTCAGCTGATCGCCGATTCGATCTCGCAGCAGCTCGAAAAGCGCATCATGTTCCGCCGCGCCATGAAGCGCGCCATGCAGAACGCGATGCGCCTGGGCGCCCAGGGCATCAAGATCATGAGCTCGGGCCGCCTGAACGGTATCGAAATCGCACGCACCGAGTGGTATCGCGAAGGCCGTGTGCCCCTTCACACGCTGAAAGCCAATATCGACTACGGCACCTCCGAAGCCCATACCACCTACGGCGTGATCGGCATCAAGGTCTGGGTCTACAAGGGCGACATGCTGGCCAACGGCGAACTGCCGCCCGAAGCCGCTACCCCGCGTGAAGAAGAACGCCGTCCGCGTCGCGCGCCGCGTGGCGACCGCCCTGATGGCGGCCGTCCCGGTCGTCCGGGTGGCCGTGGCCGTGGTCCCCGCAAGGCGGACGCAGCTCCGGCGCCTGAAGGAGAATAACCATGCTGCAACCCTCTCGCAGAAAATATCGCAAAGAGCAAAAGGGCCGCAACACCGGTCTGGCCACGCGCGGCACGCATGTGTCGTTCGGCGAATTCGGCCTGAAGGCCACCGGCCGTGGCCGCCTGACCGCTCGCCAGATCGAAGCGGCGCGTCGTGCCATCAACCGTCATATCAAGCGTGGCGGCCGTATCTGGATCCGCATTTTCCCGGATAAGCCGATCTCGCAGAAGCCTGCCGAAGTCCGGATGGGTAACGGTAAAGGCAACCCGGAATACTGGGTCGCCGAAATCCAGCCCGGCAAGGTGCTCTACGAAATGGAAGGTGTCAGCGAAGAGCTCGCGCGCGAGGCGTTCCGCCTGGCTGCCGCCAAGCTGCCGATCTCGACCACGTTCGTCGCGCGTCATATCGGTGCTTAAGGAGTACACAATGAAAGCCAGCGAACTCCGTTCGAAAGACGCCGCCGAGCTCGGCCAAGAGCTCGAGAGCCTGCTGAAGGCACAATTCGGTCTGCGTATGCAGAAGGCCACGCAGCAGCTTGCCAACACCAGCCAGCTGCGTAACGTGCGCCGCGACATCGCGCGCGTGCGTACCTTGCTGACCGAGAAGGCAGGGAAATAATCATGAGCGAAACTCAAAACACTCAAACCAAGCGCCAGCGTACGCTGGTCGGCAAGGTCGTCAGCAACAAGATGGACAAGACCGTGGTCGTTCTGGTCGAACGCCGCGTCAAGCACCCCATCTACGGCAAGATCGTCATGCGTTCGGCGAAGTACAAGGCGCACGATGAATCGAACCAGTACAACGAAGGCGACACTGTCGAAATCGCGGAAGGCCGTCCCATCTCGCGTTCCAAGTCCTGGAACGTGGTGCGCCTGGTCGAAGCGGTGCGCATCATCTAAGTGATGCCAGACAGGGCGGCGCGCCGCCCTGACATGAAAACGGCAAGGATTGCTCCTTGCCGTTTTTTTCGCTTTTCCTGGGGTCAGGCTCCGCAGGTGCCTGACCCCGACGTGTGCAGCGACTGGTTCAACTGTACGGTGTCAGTGTTTCACCGCGCATTGCGCGACCCGCCCGGGATGAAAGCAGGTGCAGCCCGATCGGGGGCGCCGCGGATCCGGCTTTGCCGGCCCGCCAGCGTCGCCCCCTTGAGGGGGTGAGCCCGGACAGGGAACAGTCCTAGAGGACTGTTCCATGCCTGGCGAATCCGAGCGGCCTGCCAGCCGCGAGGTGGAACGCGCGCAGCGCTTCGGGGGTGGGACTTTCACTTCAGACACCCTGGCGGGAGCCTGACACCCGATCAAGAGCGCAGCGCTCTAGACGTGCGTGATGAACTTGGTGACCAGGTAGCCGTCGAAGGTCTCCAGGCCGCCTTCGCTGCCGATGCCGCTGTCCTTGATGCCGCCGAACGGGGTCTCGGCCAGGGCGCTGCCGAAGTGGTTGATGTTGACCATGCCGGCTTCCAGCCCGTTACTGACCTTGGTAGCTGTTTGCAGCGAGTTGGTGAACACGTATGACGACAGGCCGAACGGCAGGCTGTTGGCGCGGCGCAGCACTTCATCGGTATCTTTGAAGCGCACCACCGGGGCCACCGGGCCGAAAGGCTCTTCTGTCATCAGCATGGAATCGTCGGGCAGATCGGTGACCACCGTGGGCGAAAAGAAAAAGCCCTTGCGGTCGAGCGGCTCGCCGCCCAGAGCGATCTTGCCGCCGTGTTTCCTGGCGTCTTCCACGAACTTGGTCATGGTGGGAACACGGCGCTCGTGTGCCAGCGGGCCCATCTGGGTGCCTTCTTCCAGGCCGTCGCCCACCTTGATGCCCTTGAGCACTTCGGTAAAGCGCGCCAGGAACTGTTCGTAGGCGCCCTCTTGAACATAGAACCGGGTAGGCGACACGCACACCTGGCCGGCATTGCGGATCTTGAACTTCGCCAGCATTTCCGCGGCGCGGCCGACATCGGCGTCATCGAACACCAGCACGGGCGAATGGCCGCCCAGTTCCATGGTGACGCGCTTCATATGCGCGCCGGCCAGTGCGGCCAGCTGCTTGCCTACCGGCACGGAACCGGTGAACGACACCTTGCGCACGATCGGCGAGCGGATAAGGTAGTCGGAAATCTTGGCGGGCTCGCCCCAGACGATGTTCAGGCAGCCCTTGGGCAGGCCTGCTTCGTGGAACATGCGCGCGATCGCCATCACCGCGCTGGGCGAATCTTCCGGGCCCTTCAGGATGACCGTGCAGCCGGCGCCCAGCGCTGCGGCGATTTTGCGGATAGCCTGGTTGTACGGGAAATTCCAGGGCGTGAAGGCGGCGCACACGCCGATGGGTTCGCGCACAACGAACTGCCGGACATCGGGATTGCGCGGCGGGATGACGCGACCATAAATGCGGCGGCATTCTTCGGCATGCCAGTCGGCATGTTCGGCGCAGGCAGTGATTTCACCTACCGATTCCGCCAGGGGCTTGCCCTGGTCCAGGGTCATGTTGCGGCCGATTTCCTTGGCGTGCTCGCGCGACAGCGATGCCACCTTGCGCAGGATGGCCGAGCGTTCCATCGGCGAACTGTGTTTCCAGGATTCAAAGGCCCGCTGGGCGGCGGCCAGGGCGCGGTCGAGGTCGGCCTCGGTGGCGTGCGGCAACTGCCCCAAGACTTCCTGCGTGGCCGGATTGATGACATCCTGGGTACGGCGACCGTCGCCGGTCAGGAATTCGCCGTCGATATACAGCGCCAACTGTTCATACATGCCAGATTTCCTTGCGAAAGAGGTGGAAGCACTAAGAGATGCGAACACCTCTCAGTCTAAACCAGCTTGAAGGCCAGCGCTTGGACCACTGAGCTGCGCGCGGTCAGAGCCAATCGCTCCCGGGCTTGCGCCGGCCCCGGCTGCTGACCAAAATAAAGGCCCCGGGCCTTTATCCCCGCACGCCTTCGGACCGCCGCTCCATGCTTGTGCCCAGCCAGGATATCGACGTTACGCGCAGCATGTTTTCCCGCGTCTTCTTCCGGTTCCTCGACTGGCTGCAGCGCCGCATCGCCCGGGCGTCATTGGTGGGCGACCGGCCCATCTTCGACAATGCGCTGTTTCCCTGGACCGGCGCCCTGGAAGGCCAGGCCCCCGCCATACGTCGCGAGCTGCAAGCTTTGCTGCAAGAGCGCGAGCGCCTGCCCGCCTTCCATGAAATTTCCCCGGATGTCGGCACCATTACGTCGGACGACCAATGGAAGACATTCCTGTTCCTGGCCTACGGCCTGCGGTCCGACCGCAACCTGGCGCGCTGCCCGGCCACCGCCCGGGCGCTGGCGGGAATCCCGGGCCTGCGCACGGCGTTCTTTTCCATTCTCGAACCGGGCAAGCAGATTCCCCTGCATCGCGGGCCCTACAACGGCGTGTTGCGGCTGCACCTGGGCCTGGTGGTGCCCGAACCGCGCGAACGCTGCTGGATCGAGGTCGGCGGCCAGCAGTACGCCTGGGAAGAGGGGCGGGCCGTGGTGTTCGATGACCTGTATCCGCACCAGGTGCACAACGACACCGCGGGGCTGCGGGCGGTGCTGTTCGTCGATTTCGAGCGCCCCTGCCGGGCGCCGGTGCGCTGGCTGAACCGGTTGGTCCTGAACGCCGCGCCCCTGACCGACGAGGTCCGCCGCGGCAAGGCCAACCACGATGCCTGGGAAGCCCGCTATTACCGTCATAAATAGTGACGCATCTAAGCCGGCTCTTTTCGCCCCACCCGGCCAGGTTGCGTGGCGCCCGAAGCACGCCTGGCCAAATCACGCTTGCACCTTTTTGCAGGGCAGGGTAGAATTGACAGCTTTCCCGAATTGCCGTTGTCGGCGTCGTTATCTCGGTGTCGTTATCGGTTTTTGCGTCGGGAAAAGCATCCGCAGGATTTCAACCCAGGGTCGCGGCATTGTTTTGAAGATCGTCTTCGAAGCGGGCGGCGGACCTGACGGGACCAAAACTGGCGGGAAAAGCGGCGTTTCCGGGCGGAAAGCTGCAATTCCAGTTAAGTTGGAACAGGAAAAATCATGATCCAAATGCAGACCACGCTGGACGTGGCCGACAACACCGGTGCGCGCGCTGTCATGTGCATCAAGGTGCTCGGTGGCTCCAAGCGCCGTTATGCCGGTATCGGCGACATCATCAAGGTGAGCGTCAAAGATGCGGCCCCGCGCGGGCGCGTCAAGAAAGGCGAAATCTACAACGCCGTGGTGGTTCGCACCGCCAAGGGCGTGCGCCGCAAAGACGGTTCGCTGATCCGTTTCGGTGGCAATGCCGCCGTGTTGCTCAACGCCAAGCTGGAGCCCATCGGCACCCGCATCTTCGGACCCGTTACGCGCGAACTGCGTACCGAGCGCTTCATGAAGATCGTGTCGCTGGCCCCCGAAGTGCTGTAAGGAGCCCTCGATGAACAACATCCGTAAAGGCGACGAAGTCATCGTCCTGACCGGCCGCGACAAGAAACGCCGCGGTACCGTGCTGGCTCGCGTCGATGCCGACCACGTCCTGGTCGAGGGCGTCAACGTTGTCAAGAAGCACGTCAAGGCCAACCCCATGGCCAACAACCCGGGCGGTATCGTCGAAAAGACCCTGCCGATCCATATCTCCAACGTGGCGCTGTTCAATCCGGCCACGGGCAAGGGCGATCGCGTCGGCGTCAAAGAAGTCGACGGCCGCAAGGTCCGTGTGTTCCGTTCCAATGGTGCCGTTGTCGGCGCCAAGGCGTAAGGGGCGACAGACATGTCTCGTTTGCAAGATTTCTACAAGAGCAAGGTTGCTCCCGACCTGCAGGCCAAGTTTGGCTACAAGAGCCAGATGGAAGTGCCGCGCATCACCAAGGTCACCCTGAACATGGGTGTCTCGGAAGCGGTCGCCGACAAGAAGGTCATCGAACACGCCGTGTCCGACCTGACCAAGATCGCCGGCCAGAAGCCGGTCGTGACCAAGACCCGCAAGGCTATCGCTGGTTTCAAGATCCGCGAAAACTACCCGATCGGCTGCATGGTCACGCTGCGCGGCCAGCGCATGTACGAATTCCTGGATCGCCTGGTGGCGGTCGCGCTGCCCCGTGTGCGCGACTTCCGCGGCATCTCGGGCCGTGCGTTCGACGGCCGCGGCAATTACAACATCGGGGTGAAAGAGCAGATCATTTTCCCCGAGATCGAGTACGACAAGATCGACGCGCTGCGTGGGCTGAACATCAGCATCACCACTACCGCCAAGACCGACGACGAAGCCAAGGCGCTGCTGACCGCCTTCAGCTTCCCGTTCCGTAACTAAGAGGCTGATGACGTGGCTAAACTTTCCCTCATCAATCGCGACATCAAGCGCGCCAAGCTGGCCGACAAGTACGCCGCCAAGCGCGCCGAACTGAAGGCGATCATCGACGACCAGTCGAAGACCGACGAAGAACGTTACCAGGCTCGGCTGAAGCTGCAACAACTGCCGCGCAATGCCAACCCGACGCGCCAGCGCAATCGCTGCGTCGTCACGGGCCGTCCGCGCGGCGTCTTCCGCAAGTTTGGGCTGACCCGCCACAAACTGCGTGAAATGGCGATGAAGGGGGAAATCCCCGGCATCACCAAGGCCAGCTGGTAGGAGAAAAAACATGAGCATGAGCGATCCCATCGCCGATATGCTGACTCGCATTCGCAATGCGCAGCAAGTTGACAAAATTACGGTGAGCATGCCCTCCTCGAAGCTGAAGGCGGCCATTGCCGCTGTGCTGCAGGATGAAGGCTACATCGACGGCTTTTCCGTCAAGGGTACGCAGGCCAAGCCTGAGCTGGAAATTACCCTGAAGTACTACGCCGGCCGTCCGGTCATCGAGCGCATCGAACGCGTCTCGCGTCCCGGTCTGCGTATCTACAAGGGCCGCAGCAACATTCCTCAGGTCATGAACGGCCTGGGCGTGGCCATCGTTTCGACCTCGCGCGGCGTCATGACCGACCGCAAGGCCCGTGCCAACGGCGTCGGCGGCGAAGTGCTGTGCTACGTGGCCTAAGGAGAAACTCTAATGTCACGTATCGCTAAATATCCGGTCGAGCTGCCCAAGGGTGTTGAAGCCAACATCCAACAGGACCAGATCACCGTCAAGGGCCCGCTGGGCACCCTGAGCCAGGCGCTGACCGGCGACGTTACCGTCGCGCTGGACAACGGCAAGCTGACGTTTGTGGCCGCCAATGAATCGCGCCATGCCGGCGCCATGTCGGGCACCGTGCGCGCCCTGGTGGCCAATATGGTCACCGGCGTGAGCAAGGGCTTCGAACGCAAGCTGACCCTGGTCGGCGTGGGCTATCGCGCCCAGGTTCAAGGCGACGCCGTCAAGCTGCAGCTAGGCTTCTCGCACGACATCGTGCACAAGCTGCCCGCCGGTGTGAAGGCCGAGTGCCCCACCCAGACGGAAATCGTCATCAAGGGCTCCAACAAGCAAGTCGTCGGCCAGGTGGCCGCTGAACTCCGCGCCTATCGCGAACCCGAACCCTACAAGGGCAAGGGCGTGCGCTATGCGGACGAACGCGTCGTCATCAAAGAAACCAAGAAGAAATAACGGCGCACGCAAGGACGAATCATGGACAAAAAAGTTTCCCGTTTGCGTCGTGCGGTTCCGACCCGCCGGAAAATCTCCGAGTTGCGCGTTCACCGCCTCTCGATTTTCCGCTCGAACCTGCACATCTACGCCAATATCATTTCGCCGGAAGGCGATCGCGTGCTGGTCAGCGCCTCCACGCTGGAACCCGAAGTGCGTGCGCAACTGGCCGGCCAAAGCGGCCAGGGCGGCAACACCGCCGCTGCCACGCTGGTGGGCAAGCGCGTTGCCGAAAAGGCCAAGGCAGCCGGTATCGAACTGGTTGCTTTCGATCGCTCGGGCTTTCGTTACCATGGCCGCGTCAAGGCGCTGGCCGATGCCGCGCGTGAAGCCGGCCTGAAGTTCTAAGCGAGGATCTGTCAAATGGCTAAAGTACAAGGCAAAGGCGCCGCGGAAAAAGAGAACGACGACGGCCTGCGCGAAAAGATGATCGCGGTCAACCGCGTCAGCAAGGTGGTCAAGGGTGGTCGCACCATGAGCTTCGCCGCGCTGACCGTGGTGGGCGACGGCGACGGCCGCATCGGCATGGGCAAGGGCAAGGCGCGCGAAGTGCCGGTGTCCGTCCAGAAAGCCATGGAACAGGCCCGTCGCGGCATGTTCAAGGTGGCCCTGAAGAACGGCACGCTGCATCACTCCGTGGTGGGCAAGCATGGTGCTTCCACCGTGCTGATCTCGCCCGCGGCCGAAGGTACCGGCGTGATTGCCGGCGGCCCGATGCGCGCCATCTTCGAAGTGATGGGCGTGCGCAACGTGGTTGCCAAGAGTCTCGGCTCGAGCAATCCCTACAACATGGTCCGTGCCACGCTGAATGGCCTGCGCGCTTCCTTGACTCCGTCGGAAGTCGCTGCCAAGCGCGGCAAGACCGTCGAAGAGATCCTGGGGTAAATCATGGCTCAGAAGCAGATCAAAGTTACCCTCGTGCGCTCGGTGATCGGCACCAAGCAGTCCCATCGCGACACCATTCGCGGCCTGGGCCTGCGCCGCATCAACAGCAGCCGCGTTCTGGTCGACACGCCCGAGGTGCGCGGGATGATCCGCAAGGTGGATTATCTCGTGTCCGTCTCGGAAGCCTAAGGAATCACGATGTCGGATATTCAACTCAATACGCTGAAGCCCGCCGAGGGCGCCAAGCACGCCAAGCGCCGCGTCGGCCGTGGCATCGGCTCGGGCCTGGGTAAAACCGCCGGCCGTGGCCACAAGGGCCAGAAGTCGCGTTCGGGCGGCTTCCACAAGGTTGGCTTCGAAGGCGGCCAGATGCCGCTGCAGCGTCGCCTGCCCAAGCGCGGCTTCACGCCGCTGGGCCAGCACCTGTACGCCGAGGTTCGCCTGTCCGAGCTGCAAGCCCTGCCCGTCGATGAAATCGACGTGCAAGTGCTGAAGGCTGCCGGTGTCGTGGGCCAGGCGGTTCGCTACGCCAAGGTCATCAAGTCGGGTGAACTCTCGCGCAAAGTGACGCTCAAGGGCATCACGGCGACGGCCGGCGCGCGCGCCGCCATCGAAGCCGCGGGCGGCTCGCTTGCCTGATTACGAGGTAACACGTGGCTAACGCACAGGCACTGGGCAAAACCGGAGCGCGATACGGCGACTTGAAGCGCCGGCTCGTGTTCCTGGTGCTCGCCCTGGTGGTTTACCGCTTGGGTACGCACATCCCTGTCCCGGGCATCAACCCGGACGCGCTGGCAGACCTGTTCCGCCAGAACCAGGGCGGGATCCTGGGCCTGTTCAACATGTTCTCGGGCGGCGCCCTGTCGCGCTTTTCGATCTTCGCCCTGGGCATCATGCCGTACATCTCTGCATCGATCATCATGCAGTTGATGTCGGTGGTGGTGCCGTCGCTGGAAGCCCTCAAGAAAGAGGGCGAGGCCGGCCGTCGCAAGATCACCCAATACACCCGCTACGGCACGGTCGTGCTGGCGCTGGTGCAGGCGGTGGGCATTTCGGTGGCGCTGGAGTCCCAGCCAGGCCTGGTGATCGATCCGGGCATGTTGTTCCGCTTCACGACGGTCGTGACGCTGCTGACTGGCACCATGTTCATCATGTGGCTGGGCGAGCAGATCACCGAGCGTGGCCTGGGCAACGGCATCTCGATCCTGATTTTCGCGGGGATCGTGGCGGGCCTGCCTTCGGCGCTGGCCGGGTTGCTCGACCTGGTGCGCACCAACGCGATGTCGGTGCCGTCGGCGCTGTTCATCGTGGCGCTGGTGGTGCTGGTAACGGCTTTCGTGGTGTTCGTGGAGCGCGGGCAGCGCAAGATCACGGTCAACTACGCCAAGCGCCAGGTGGGCAACAAGATTTACGGCGGCCAGAGTTCGCACCTGCCATTGAAGCTGAACATGTCCGGGGTGATTCCGCCGATCTTCGCGTCGTCGATCATTCTGTTCCCGGCCACGATCACCAGCTGGTTCTCGACGGGCAACAGCATGCTGTGGCTGCGCGACCTGGCCGCGGCGCTCGAACCGCGCCAGCCGCTCTACATCACGCTGTACTCGGCTGCGATCATTTTCTTCTGCTTTTTCTATACGGCCCTGGTGTTCAACAGCCGCGAGACTGCAGACAACCTGAAGAAAAGCGGTGCTTTCGTTCCTGGCATCCGCCCGGGCGAGCAAACGGCGCGCTACATCGACAAGATCCTGATGCGCTTGACGCTGGTGGGCGCGCTGTACATCACGCTGGTGTGCCTGTTGCCGGAATTTTTGGTGATGCGCTGGAATGTACCGTTTTATTTTGGTGGCACGTCCTTGTTGATTATCGTGGTGGTGACGATGGACTTCATGGCGCAGGTTCAGGCCTACATGATGTCGCACCAGTATGATTCGCTGCTGAAGAAGGCGAACTTCAAGGGTTCCTCGGGTTTGCCGATGCGATAGCAGAAGAGAATGTCCAAGGACGACGTCATTCAGATGCAAGGCGAGGTTCTCGAGAACCTTCCCAACGCGACTTTTCGCGTCAAGCTCGAAAACGGCCACGTGGTGTTAGGCCATATTTCCGGCAAGATGCGTATGCATTACATCCGGATCTTGCCGGGCGACAAGGTCACTGTGGAGCTCACGCCCTATGACCTGACGCGGGCAAGAATTGTTTTCCGCTCGAAGTGAACGGACCGGATTACGGAAAATTAGGAGTCAACCATGAAAGTAATGGCATCGGTTAAGCGGATCTGCCGCAACTGCAAAGTTATCAAACGTCACGGCGTGGTGCGCGTCATCTGCACCGACCCGCGTCACAAGCAGCGTCAAGGCTAACCCCGGTTAGCGACACGCAACGGATTTATTCAAGGAACAGTCATGGCCCGTATTGCTGGCATTAACATTCCGCCGCAACAGCACGCCGAAATCGGCCTGACCGCCATTTTTGGCATCGGTCGTACGCGCGCCCGCAAGATTTGCGAAGCAGCAAATGTACCCCTTTCCAAAAAGGTCAAGGACCTGACCGACGCTGAACTGGAACGCATCCGCGAACATGTGGGCGTGTTCACGGTCGAGGGTGACCTGCGTCGCGAAGTGCAACTGTCGATCAAGCGCTTGATCGATCTGGGCACCTATCGCGGCATGCGTCACAAGCGCGGTTTGCCCGTGCGCGGCCAGCGCACTCGTACCAATGCCCGCACCCGCAAGGGCCCGCGTCGTGCAGCGGCGTCCCTGAAGAAATAATCGAGGAACTGGATTATGGCGAAAGCTTCCACCAGCGGCGCTTCGCGCGTACGCAAGAAGGTCAAGAAGAACGTCTCGGACGGCATTGCGCACGTTCACGCGTCGTTCAACAACACCATCATCACCATCACCGACCGCCAGGGCAACGCCCTGTCGTGGGCGACTTCGGGTGGCGCGGGCTTCAAGGGCTCGCGCAAGTCGACGCCGTTCGCCGCTCAGGTGGCTGCCGAAACGGCCGGCCGCGTGGCGCTGGAATACGGCATCAAGACGCTTGAAGTGCGCATCAAGGGCCCCGGCCCCGGCCGCGAATCGTCGGTGCGTGCTCTGAATGCCTTGGGCATCAAGATTTCGAGCATTGCCGATATCACGCCCGTGCCGCACAACGGCTGCCGTCCGCCGAAGCGTCGTCGTATCTAAAGGGAATCCACATGGCTCGTTATACTGGACCCAAATGCAAGCTCTCGCGCCGCGAGGGTACCGACCTGTTCCTGAAGAGCGCCCGCCGCTCGCTGGATTCCAAGTGCAAGCTGGATTCCAAGCCTGGCCAGCATGGCCGCACTTCGGGTGCCCGCACTTCCGACTACGGCCTGCAGCTGCGCGAAAAGCAGAAGCTCAAGCGCATGTACGGCGTGCTGGAAAAGCAATTCCGCAAGTACTTCGCTGAAGCCGAGCGCCGCCGTGGCAACACCGGCGAAATGCTGATCCAGCTGCTGGAATCGCGCCTGGACAACGTGGTGTACCGCATGGGCTTCGGCTCGACGCGCGCCGAGGCTCGCCAGCTGGTCAGCCACCGCGCCATCGAAGTCAACGGCCACACCGCCGACATCGCTTCGCTGATCGTGAAGGCCGGCGACGTGATCACCGTGCGCGAAAAGGCCAAGAAGCAAGGCCGCATCCGCGAATCGCTGGACCTGGCTTCCAGCATCGGCATCCCCCAGTGGGTGGAAGTCGACGCCAACAAGATGGCCGGCACGTTCAAGTCGATGCCCGACCGCGCTGACGTCGCCCGCGACATCAACGAATCGATGGTCGTCGAACTGTACTCGCGTTAATCGGCGCAGGCGCGGTCCGTACGGCCGCGCCGCTTGCGTCGGCTACCTGATTGCAGGCTTCGCAACAGCCCGCTTCCGCCATTTCGCGGGGCGGGCTTTGCGGTAAGTAACAAGCGGCGTTTTTGCCGTGCTTTTTCTTGTTTCCATCAGCCTTATCGGTGTAACGAGCCGAGGGTATTGAAAAGGAATACTGTACATGTCCACTCAAGGTTTTCTGAAGCCGCGTTCCATTGAAGTCGAACCGGTCGGCACCCACCACGCCAAGATCGTGATGGAGCCGTTCGAGCGCGGCTACGGCCATACGCTGGGCAACGCCCTGCGCCGCATCCTGCTGTCGTCGATGACGGGCTACGCCCCCACCGAAGTGCAGATGACCGGCGTGGTGCACGAATACTCGACCATCCCTGGTGTGCGCGAAGATGTCGTCGACATCCTGCTGAACCTGAAGGGCGTGGTCTTCAAGCTGCACAACCGCGACGAAGTGACCCTGGTGCTGCGCAAGAACGGCGCCGGCACGGTGCTGGCCAGCGACATCGAACTGCCGCACGACGTCGAGATCATCAACCCCGACCATGTCATCTGCAACCTGACCGAAGCCGGCAAGGTGGAAATGCAGGTCAAGGTCGAGAAGGGCCGCGGCTATGTGCCGGGCAACGTGCGCGCGCTGTCCGAAGACCGCACCCACACCATCGGCCGCATCGTGCTGGATGCTTCGTTCAGCCCTGTGCGCCGCGTCAGCTATGCCGTTGAAAGCGCCCGCGTCGAGCAGCGCACCGACCTGGACAAGCTGGTGCTGGACATCGAAACCAACGGCGTGATCTCGCCCGAGGAAGCGGTGCGTCAGTCGGCCCGCATCCTGATGGACCAGATCTCGGTGTTCGCCGCCCTGGAAGGCGCCGGCGATTCGTACGAAGCCCCGGTGCGCGGTACGCCGCAAATCGACCCCGTGCTGCTGCGTCCGGTCGACGACCTGGAACTGACGGTGCGTTCGGCCAACTGCCTGAAGGCCGAAAACATCTACTACATCGGCGACCTGATCCAGCGCACCGAGAACGAGTTGCTGAAGACCCCGAACCTGGGCCGCAAGTCGCTCAACGAGATCAAGGAAGTGCTGGCCGCACGCGGCCTGACCCTGGGCATGAAGCTGGAGAACTGGCCGCCCCTGGGCCTGGAACGTCCGTAATTTTTACCCCCCGTCTTGCACCGGACCGCGGCCTGGCAACAGGCCGATAGAAGATCCGGATAACCTGGCGGCGCAAGCGCCGTCTTTAGATTCATAAGGAACTTATCATGCGTCACGGTAATGGTTTGCGTAAGCTCAATCGCACCAGCAGCCACCGTCTTGCCATGTTTCGCAACATGGCCGTTTCGTTGATCACCCACGAAGCGATCAAGACCACGCTGCCCAAGGCGAAGGAACTGCGCCGCGTCGTTGAACCCCTGATTACCCTGGGCAAGGAACCCACTCTGGCGAACAAGCGCCTGGCGTTTGCCCGCCTGCGCGACCGCGCTGCCGTGGTCAAGCTGTTTGCCGAAATCGGCCCGCGCTATGCGGCCCGCAACGGCGGCTACACCCGCGTGCTGAAAATGGGCTTCCGTCAAGGCGACAATGCGCCCATGGCCTACATGGAGCTGGTTGATCGTCCTGAAGTCGAGGAAACCGAGGCTGACGACGCTGCCGAATAACCCGGCCAGTGGATAAGCGCAAGGGCGGGCCTGTGGGCCCGCCCTTGTTTTTTTGTGCGCGCATGGCGCGTGATCAGCTTGCGAGGGCCTGGCGCAGCCGCGCTGCGGTGTCGGCCAGCTGGTCGGCGGGGCAATGCGGCGGCATGATGAATTGCAGGTCTTGCTGGGCGATGTACTGCGTGGAGGTGATGTCCTGCGGGTGATGCATGGGGATCAGGTGCGCATGCGCGTGAGCCACGTGGATGCCCGTGAACATGAACCCCACGCGTTCGACCTGGTATAGCGTTTTCATGGCGCGCGCCAGCTGCTGCCCCAACGCCATGATGCGGTTGGCCAATGCGGCCGGCAGGTCTTCGAAGTAGGGATAGTGCTGCTTGGGAATGACCAGTACATGGCCCGGACGCACCGGCTGGATATCCAGGAAAGCCAGGATTTCGTCGTCTTCGTGAACGATGTGGGCGGGAATCTGGCGCTGGGCGATACGGCAGAACAGGCAGGTATCCGACATGGCAGAAGGGTCTCGGCTGGGGCGGGCGCGCGGCGCCACGGACAGTCCCGATAAAATACCTCATAGTCATGGCCTTGCCGGCCATTTCCCAGGAGCCGCCATGTCGTCCGACGACGATATCGTATTGATCATCAGCAACGCGCCCGATCTTCTGCTGGCCAAGCGCATTGCCCATGTGCTGGTCGAAGACGGCCTGGCGGCCTGTGTGAACCTTGGCGCGTCCGTCCTGTCCATTTATCGCTGGGAGGGCAAAATCGAAGGGGCCGACGAGATCCCGATGTGGATCAAGACCACCGCCGGCCGCCAGCAGGCCGTCGTGCAGGCGCTGGCCCGATTGCATCCGTACGAGGTTCCCGAAATCATTGTCGTGCCCGTCATAGGCGGTAGCGCGCCGTACCTGGACTGGGTGCGCGCGCAGGCAAATGGCGAAGCGGCGCATTAGCGGCCGCCCAGGCCCCCGGGCCGGCCGCAACAAAGAGAAGAATTCAATGCATCAGTTCCTGGTTCGTGCGCGACCCGCCTGGCGGGCCTGGTTGCTGGGCTGCCTGGCCCTGCTGGCATGGGCCGCGCTGGCCTGGCGCCCGGCGGTCGCGCTGACCGAAGCCGATTTCCTGCCGCCCGAGCAGGCCTTTGTTTTCAGTGCGGCCATGGCGGGGCCTGGCACCGTGGAGCTACGGTATCGCATCGCGCCCGGCTATTACATGTACCGCGAGCGCTTCGGGCTGTCGATCAGCCCGCTGGGCGCGGCCAAGCTGGGTGCGCCCGCGTATCCCCAGGGCGACGTCAAGTACGACCCCACCTTCGAGAAGAACATGGAGGTCTACCACCAGCAGGTATCGATCGCCGTGCCGGTGGCCGGGCAGCAGCCCTTTACCCTTACCGTTACCAGCCAGGGCTGCGCCGATGCGGGGCTGTGCTATCCGCCGGCTGACCATACCGTCAAGCTGGTGCCCGTGGCGGGCGGCTACGCCGTGGATGGCGCGCCGCCGGCGGGCGCCGATGCCGGCGGCGCGGCCGCGGGCTCGCAGGCGTTGGGCGCCGCTACCGGGCTGGGCTCGCTGCTGGCCGCAGGCGACCTGGGGCTGGCCGACGCCATCGGCGGATTGGGCTGGCTCAAGACCGCAGGCGTGTTCTGGGTGCTGGGGCTGCTGCTGGCGTTCACGCCCTGCGTGTTGCCCATGATTCCCATCCTGTCGTCCATCTTGGTGGGCGGCGCGGGCGGTGCGCGTCCCGGCCGCTGGCGCGGCCTGGGGTTGGCGGCCGCCTATGTGCTGGGCATGTCGGTGATTTACACCGCGCTGGGCGTGGCCGCCGGCCTGAGCGGCGCCGGCCTGGCCGCCTGGCTGCAGACACCGTGGGTGCTGGCCGCCTTTGCCGCCGTACTGGCGGTGCTGGCGCTGGCCACCTTCGGCGCTTTTGATTTCCAGATGCCGGGCTCGGTGCAAGGCTGGCTGTCGGCCCGCGCGGCGGGCATTCCCGGCGGCCGCGCCACCGGCGCGCTGGCCATGGGCGCTGTTTCGGCGCTGATTCTGGGGCCCTGCGTGGCGGCGCCGCTGGCAGGGGCCCTGCTGTACATCTCGCAAACCGGCGACGTGGTGCTGGGCGGGGCGGCGCTGTTTGCCATGGCCTGGGGCATGGGCGTGCCGCTGCTGGTGGTGGGAGCCTCGTCGGGCGCCTTGCTGCCCAAGGCGGGGCCGTGGATGGACGGCGTCAAGCGCCTGTTCGGCATGCTGCTGCTGGCCACCGCCTGGTGGATGCTGATCCCCATTATGCCTACCTGGCTGCAAATGGCGGGCTGGGCCTTCCTGGCCATTGTGGCCGCGGTAATGCTGCGCGCCTTCGATGCCCTGCCCGCCGGCGCGGGCGCGCCGCGCATGTTTGCCAAGGGTCTGGGCCTGCTGCTGGCGCTGGCCGGCGTGGTGTGGCTGGTGGGCGCGGCCAGCGGCGGCCGCGATGTGCTGCAGCCGCTGTCGCACCTGGCGCAGCGTGGCGGCGGGCCGGTGCCGCTGGCAGCCGCCGGCCCGGTGGAGTTCCAGCGCGTGCGCACCAGCGCCGAGCTGGATGCCCTGCTGGCGCAGAGCACGCGGCCCGTGATGCTGGATTTCTATGCCGATTGGTGCGTGTCGTGCCGCGAAATGGAGCGCTTCACGTTTTCCGACCCGGCCGTGGCCGGCCGGATGTCGCGTATGTTGCTGCTGCAGGCCGACGTTACGGCGAACAATGCCGACGATCGCGAATTGCTCAAGCGCTTCCGGCTGTTCGGCCCGCCGGGCATCCTGTTTTTCGGGCCAGGCGGGGCGCCCATCGCCGATGCGCGCGTGATCGGCTTCCAGGATGCGCCGCGCTTTGCCCAGGTGCTCGACCGCGTGCTGGGGCGCTAGGCGGTTTTACTGCTGCCTGAGCAGCTTGGCCGCTTCGACCGCGAAGTAGGTCAGGATGCCGTCGGCGCCAGCGCGCTTGAAGCCCAGCAGCGCTTCCATCACGACCTTGTCGTGGTCTAGCCAGCCGTTGGCGGCGGCCGCCTTGATCATGGCGTATTCGCCGCTGACCTGGTACGCAAAGGTGGGCACCCGGAATGCGTCTTTGACTCGCCGCACCACGTCCAGGTACGGCATGCCGGGCTTGACCATGACCATGTCAGCACCTTCCTGCAGGTCGGCCGCCACTTCGCGCAGGGCTTCGTCCAGGTTGCCCGGATCCATCTGGTAGGCCATTTTGTTGGACTTGCCCAGGTTCGAGGCCGACCCCACGGCGTCGCGGAACGGGCCGTAGAACGCGCTGGCGTACTTGGCCGAGTAGGCCATGATGCGGGTATGGATGTGCTGGCCGGCCTCGAGCGCCTGGCGGATGGCGCCGATGCGGCCGTCCATCATGTCGCTGGGCGCCACGATGTCGACGCCGGCGCCGGCCTGCACCAGGGCTTGGCGGATCAGGATCTGTACCGTGGGCTCGTTGAGCACGTAGCCGTCTTCGTCGATGACGCCATCCTGGCCGTGGCTGGTGTATGGGTCGAGCGCCACGTCGGTCAGCACGCCCAGTTGGGGAAAGCGCTGCTTCAGGGCGGCGACCACGCGCGGGATCAGGCCGTCGGGGTTGGCGGCCTCGGCGCCGTCGGGCGTCTTGAGTGACGGGTCGATGACCGGGAACAGCGCCATCACCGGAATGCCCAGCGCCACACATTCTTCGGCGGCTGCCAGCAGGGTGTCGGGCGAATAGCGCACCACCCCGGGCAACGAAGGCACCGGCTGCTTCAGGCCGCTGCCTTCGGCCACGAACACCGGGTAGATGAGGTCGTTGACGGTAAGGGTGTGCTCGCGCACCAGGCGGCGGGTGAAGTCGTCGCGGCGCAGCCGGCGGGGGCGCGATACGGGAAAGGCGGGGGAAATGATGTGGGGATTCATGGCACTACCTTGGGAGAAATCCAGTTCTCGATATATTGGGTGGCTTCGGCCAGGCCGATGCGTTCGGTGGCCGAGAAGGGCACGGTATGCAGCGCGCCGATATCGGCCAGGTCTTTGCGCACGGCGTACACGGTGCGCTGGCGCTGCCCATAAGGCAGCTTGTCGGCCTTGGTCAGCAGGGCCAGCACCGGGCGGCCGGTGGGGGCGATGAAATCGGCCAGGCGGCGGTCGAGGTCGGTGACGCCGCGGCGGATGTCGATGATGAGCACGATGCCCGCCAGCGAAGACCGGTCGCGCAGGTATCCGCCCAGGACGTCGGCCCATTTTTCCTTTTCTTTATAGGCCACCGAGGCATAGCCGTAGCCGGGCAGGTCGACCAGGAAGCCCAGCGGCTGCTCGGGCGCCAGGGGGTCGGGCAGGCCGAACAGGTTGATCAGGCGGGTGCGCCCGGGCGTCTTGCTGGAAAAGGCCAGCCGGCGCTGGTTGCACAGCACGTTGATGGCCGAAGACTTGCCGGCATTGGAGCGGCCCACGAAGCAGACTTCGGGCGCGCCGGGGGCGGGCAGCTGATCCAGGCGGGCTGCTGAGACAAAGAAAGAGGCGCGGTGCAGAAGGGACACGAGGGGGCCGATACGGTTGGTTGCGAACCCTATTGTATAATCGTGCGTTTGCAACAGTGGTCCCCCTGCATTGCGCTGGCTTTTTCCGTCTGTTGAAGGCGCCAATTTGACAGTGCTGACGGCCCAGGGCGAACGTATGTTCGACCGGCATGGCATGGGGCAGGCATGGGGCGCTTTGGCGCCTTGATCGAGATCCGATCGTCGAGGTTTTCAATGAAGCGTGTGCTGTCCCGGATGTTGGTAGCAAGCGGGCTGATGCTCGGTGCGTCCGTAATCTCTTCCAGTTTCGCTGCCGAAGGCGCCGCGGCGCCGGCCAAGCCTGACGCGACCAAGGGTGCGCAACTCTTTGACCAGGGCGATGCCTCGCGCGGCATCGTGGCCTGTGCGTCCTGTCATGGCGCGGCGGGCAACAGTACCATTCCCGTCAATCCCAACCTGGCCGCCCAGCCCCACGAATACCTGGCCAAGCAGCTGGCCGACTTCCAGACCAAGCAGGGCGCCGACAAGCCGGCGCGCAACGGCGCGGGCGGCAATCCCACCCCCATGACCGCCATGGCGCAGAACCTGACGCCGGAAGACATGAGCAACGTGGCGCTGTACCTGGCGCAGCAGCCGCTCGAGCACCCTGCCACGGCCGGCCACGAAGACCTGGTCGAGCTGGGCCGCAAGATCTGGCGCGGCGGCCTGCCCGAGCGTAACGTGCCGGCCTGCGCCTCGTGCCACTCGGCCAACGGTGCCGGTCTGCCGGCCCAGTACCCCCGCCTGGCCGGGCAGTTCCCTGCGTACATCGAAGAACAGCTGAAGCTGTTCCGCAGCGGCGACCGCGCCAACAACCCGGTCATGCAGGAAATCGCCGACCGCATGTCGGACGCCGATATCAAGGCCGTGGCCGACTACGCCGCGGGCCTGCGCTAGGCGCCGGTCCGATCCGCGCGCGGCCGGCCCGCGCAGCAATACAGGCGCTTGCCCGGAACCGGATTCCGGGGGCGCTGTCCATAAGGGGGGAAGCCGGTAGTGCGGCCCCCCTTTTTTTCATGAACACGACCTCCCCGCCCTCCCGCCCCCTGCGCAGCCTGCCAAGCGACCTTTTCGAGTTGCTGGGCTCGATGCGGTTCGCCGTGAGCCTGCTGATGTTCATCTGCGTGGCCAGCGTGCTGGGTACGGTGCTGGTGCAGAATCGGTCATCCAGCACCTATATCGACCAATTCGGCCCGTTCTGGTTCGAAGTGTTCGACAAATTCTCGATCTGGCACGTTTACAACAGTTGGTGGTTCCTGGCGATCATGGGCTTCCTGGTGGTGTCGACAAGCCTGTGCCTGATCCGCAATACGCCCAAGATGCTGCGCGATGCCCGCTCGTTCCGCGAACATGTGCGGGCCAGCAGCCTGCAGGCCTTTCCGCACCGGGTCGAAGTCCGCGACGCGGCGCCGGTGGACGAGGCCGCGGGAGGCGTCAAGGGGCTGTTGACCAAGCTGGGCTACGCGGTGCGCGAGCGCCGCGACGGCGATGGCGTGATGCTGGCGGCCAAGAAAGGCAGCGCCAACCGGCTGGGCTACATCTGCGCCCACTCGGCCATGGTGATCATCTGCCTGGGCGGCCTGCTCGACAGCGAACTGGCGGTGCGCCTGCAGGTGCTGCTGGCGGGTAAGAAGCCCATCGTCGAAAACATGCTGATCTCGCAGGTGCCGGCCAGCGGCCGGCTGTCGGTGGCCAACCCCAGCTTCCGCGCCAGCGTGCTGGTACCCGAGGGCGGGCAGGCCACTACCGCGGTGGTGATGGTGGGCGATGGCGCGCTGGTGCAGCCCTTGCCGTTCACCCTGAAACTGAAGAAATTCCTGATCGACTACTACTCCACCGGCATGCCCAGCCGGTTTGCCAGCGAAGTGGAAGTTACCGACCCCGACACGGGCAAGACTTTCGAATCCACCATCGAGGTCAACGAACCGCTGCGCTACAAGGGCGTGACGGTGTATCAGTCCAGCTTCGACGACGGCGGCAGCAGTGTCAGCCTGAAGGGCTATCCGCTGGTGGGCGCCAGCGGCGCCACTTTCGACGTCGAGGGCACTGTGGGCAAGTCCACCGAAATTACCGCGCGCGGCGCCGATGGCGGCGCCCGCAGCATGGCGGTCGACATCACGGCGCTGCGGCCCATCAACGTGGAAGACCTGACCGGCGGCACGCCGCGGGGCAACACCCTGACGCTGGGCGAGCATGTGGCTGCGGTGTCCGGCAGCGCGGCCGGCAAGAAGAACGAGAACCTGCGCAACGTGGGCCCCAGCGTCGAATACCGGCTGGTCGACCAGGCCGGGCAGGCCCATGAATTCATGAATTACATGCTGCCGGTGCAGCTGGACGGCGCCGCCGTGTTCCTGGCGGGCGTGCGCAATAACCCCGCCGAAAGCTTCCGTTATCTGCGCATTCCCGCCGACGCCGACAGTTCGCTGGCCGAATTCATGCAGCTGCGCGCTACCCTGGCCGATCCGGCCGCGCGCCGCGAAGCCGCGCGGCGTTTCGCCGAACGCAACAGTGCCGAGCCGGCCGAGCGCCAGTCGCTGCAGACGGCGGCCGAGCGCGCCCTGGACACGTTTTCCAAGGGCGGGCTGCAGGCCATTGCCGATTTCCTGCAGGCGAACACGCCGCCCGCCGACCTGGAGCGTGCGGCCGACGTTGTCATCCGCCTGATCGGCGTGTCCATGGCCGAACTGCGCGATGTCGCGCGCGAGCGCGCCGGGCTGCCGCCCCTGCCCGACCAGGGCCCCGAGGCCGAGCGCGCGGCGCAGTGGTCGCGCCTGGCGGTGGCGGCGCTGTCCGACTTGAATGTCTATCCCGCCCCGGTCTTCCTGACCCTGAGCAATTTCAAGCATGTGCAGGCCAGTGTGTTCCAGGTCAGCCGCACCCCCGGCAAGACCGCGGTGTATATCGGCTGCCTGCTGCTGGTGCTGGGCGTATTCTCGATGTTCTACATCCGCGACAGGCGCGTATGGGTCTGGATCAAGCCGGCCGCCGATGGCGCGGGCAGCGATGTCCAGGCCGCGATGACCTCGCAGAAGCGTACACTGGACTTTCATCATGAGTTCGAGCGCTTCAAGCAGGCCTTGTCGCGCCGGAACAGGCCCTGAGGTTTTCCATGTCCGCCAGTACTTCTTCTCATTCGCCCGGCGCCCTGTGGCAGCCGGCCCTGTCGCCCACCGGCGATGCGCGCGCGCAGCGCGGCCGGCCCGACTGGACTGACATCGTCTTCTTCCTGCTGCTGGCCGTGGGCGCCGGTTATGCGCTGACCGGCCACGGCAGCGCCATGGACTACTACGAGAAGGTCATCCTGTGCGGCGCGGTGTTCGTGCTGACCTGGCTGGGCTGGCTGTGGCGGCCCCTGCGGCGCTTGATGATCGCCTGTGCCCTGGCGGCCGGCCTGGCGCTGCTGCTGTACCAGAACGACCTGGCGCGCGCCGAGCAGGTGTTTTTCCTGAAGTACCTGTTTTCGTCGCAGTCGGCCATTTTGTGGATGAGCGCGCTGTTCATCCTGGCCACGGTCTGCTACTGGATCGGCATTTTCAGCCCGACCGCGGCCTGGCTGGGCACCGTCCTGACCTGGGGCGCGGTGTTCGCCGGCGTGACCGGCATGCTGGTGCGCTGGCGCGAAGGCCACCTGATGGGCCCCGACCTGGGGCATATCCCGGTCAGCAACCTGTACGAAGTCTTCGTGCTGTTCTCGCTGATCACGGCGCTGTTCTACCTGTACTACGAGCGCAAATACGCCACGCGCGCGCTGGGCGGCTTCGTGCTGCTGGTGATCTCGTCGGCCACGGTGTTTCTGCTGTGGTACGCCTTCACGCGCGACGCGGCCCAAATCCAGCCCCTGGTGCCGGCCCTGAAAAGCTGGTGGATGAAGCTGCACGTGCCCGCCAATTTCATCGGTTACGGCACTTTCTCGCTGTCGGCCATGGTGGGGTTCGCCTACCTGATCAAGCAGCACGGCACCACGACTTCATGGACCCGGCTGGCGCCGCTGTTCGTGCTGGGCGTGCTGCTGTGCGTCGAGCCCATGGTGTTTCGCACCGACGGCCTGTCGGCCACCTGGATGATCTACTTCGGGGTGGGCGTGGTCATCGTGGGCGGCATCCTGCTGGGGCGCCGCCGCATCGCCCAGGCGCTGCCGTCGCTGGAAGTGCTGGACGACATCATGTACCGGGCCATTGCCGTCGGTTTCGCGTTCTTCACGGTGGCCACCATTCTGGGGGCGCTGTGGGCCGCCGACGCCTGGGGCGCCTACTGGCAGTGGGACCCCAAGGAAACCTGGGCGCTGATCGTGTGGCTGAACTACGCCGCATGGCTGCACATGCGGCTGATGAAAGGCCTGCGCGGGCACCTGGCGGCCTATTGGGCGCTGGTGGGGCTGCTGGTGACCGGGTTTGCGTTCCTGGGCGTCAATATGTTCCTGTCGGGGTTGCATTCTTACGGGGAGCTGTAGGCTGGCTTCGTTTCGGGGCAGGTGGGTGTTCTTCTTCTGGCGTCTGCGCGCGGTGGCGTGAGCGCCTTGGCTTCACGGTGCCGTCCGGGCGCCCTGCGCGCCCGGGCCCGGCCCCGAGGCGCCGCGGCGCTTACGCCACCGCGCGCAGACGCCAGAAGAACCACCCCCGATACAAGCCGAATCGCATCCCTTTCAGGGCAGCGTCGACTCCCCCCGCAGCAGGTCGTCGAGGCTTTCGCGCTGGCGCACGATGTAGTGGCGGGTGCCGTCGACCATGACTTCGGCCGCGCGTGCCCGCGTGTTGTAGTTGCTGGCCATGACCATGGCGTAGGCGCCGGCCGACTCCAGGGCCAGCACGTCGCCTGCCTGCAGCGCCAGCTTGCGCTGGCGGGCCAGCCAGTCGGCGCTTTCGCATACCGGGCCGACGATGTCGTATTCGGTGGCGGCGCCGTCGCGCGGCGCCACCGGCTGTATGCCGTGGTAGGCGTCGTACAGGGCCGGGCGCAGCAGGTCGTTCATGGCGGCGTCGACGATGGCGAAATTGCGCGCCTGCGCGTGCTTCAGGTATTGCACCGTGGTCAGCAGTACGCCGGCGTTGCCCACCAGCGAACGGCCGGGTTCCAGCACCAGGTGCAGGTGCGCCAGGCCGCGCGCCTGCAGGCGTTCGAATACCTGGTCGAGCAGCGCCTTGGGCGACGGCGGCACTTCGTCGGTATAGCGGATACCCAGACCGCCGCCCAGGTCGAGGTGCTGGATGGCGATGCCCGCGGTGTCGAGTTGCTGGATCAGGTCGAGCAGTTTTTCGAGCGCATCGAAATAGGGGCTGATGTCGGTAAGCTGCGAGCCGATGTGGCAGTCGACGCCGACGATTTCGAGCCCCGGCAGCGAGGCGGCGGTGCGATAGGCGTCGAGCGCGGATTCGATGGCGATGCCGAACTTGTTTTCTTTCAGGCCCGTGGAAATGTACGGGTGGGTTTGCGCGTCGACATCGGGATTGACGCGCAGCGATACCCGCGCCCGTCGCCCCATGGACTGCGCCACGCCGGACAGGCACTGCAGTTCGGCCTGCGATTCGACGTTGAAGCATTTGACGTCGGCTTCCAGGGCGGCGCGCATTTCCCAGGCCTGCTTGCCCACGCCCGAGAAGACCACCTTGGCCGGATCGCCGCCGGCGGCCAGCACGCGCTTGAGTTCGCCGCCCGACACGATGTCGAAGCCGGCGCCCAGGCGGGCGAATTCTTTCAGCACGGCCAGGTTCGAGTTGGCTTTCATGCCGTAGCAGACCAGCACCGGGCGGGCGCCGATGGCGTCGCTATACGAGCGCCAAGCCTGGGCCAGCGCCGCGCGCGAATAAACGTACAAGGGCGTGCCGAGCTGGCTGGCCAGGGTGTCGAGCGCAACGCCCTCGGCATGCAGGATGCCGTTCTGGTAATGGAAATGCGGATGGCCGGCCAGGCCGGACCGCGTGGAATTCGGGGAAGTCATGGAAGCGTGACGGGGGAGGGGATTTTGGGCGGGTCGGGGTACTCTGGCCCTGACTGGCCGGGCTGCGGCGGCAGGTACAGCGGGCCCTTGAAGCCGCAGGCGGCGACCAGGCCGGTCGCGGCAAGCGTGGCTACAATGCGTAAGACCATGCGGCTGCGTGCCAAATGGAACACTCGAAACTCCGTAATTCTTGCAGGTTCGATTATGACTGAAACCGAATTCCTTGCGTTGGTCGACCAAGTACTGGACAGCATCGAAAGCCAGGCCGACGACTGGGCGGCCTCGCAGGACGTCGATATCGAGACCAGCCGCAGCGGTAACGTGCTGACGCTGGTTTTCGAAGACGGCACCCACGTGGTCGTCAACAGCCAGGCCGCCATGCAAGAGATCTGGCTTGCCGCCCGCAGCGGTGGGTTCCACTATCGCTACGACGGCCAGCACTGGAACGACACCCGGGGCGGCCCACCGCTGCCCGAGGCGCTGTCGCAGATCTGCTCTGAGGCCGCCGGCGTGCCGGTGGCCGTGCGGCTGTAGCTGCGGGCCCGTGCCGGCCGGCGCCCGAGGCGCCGGTCAGAACGGGATTTTCTGCGACCAGGGCGTCTGCTTTTCGGGGTTCAGGTTGGGCGACACGCGGATGCTGCTGTCGCCGCCGCCCACCAGGTCGTTCAGGAACTCGCCCAGCTGATCGGTTTCGGCCGGCGTGGGTTCAGACAGCCCCAGCCGCGCTACGGCCTGGCCCGGCGGGAACTCCGAAAAATAGAAATCGCCGCGCTCGACCAGCAGGCCGTCGGGGCGCGGACGTTCTTTTTGCTCGGGCACGCCCTTGAGCATATCGCCCATGTAGTCCAGCCAGATCGGCATGGCCACGCCGCCGCCGGTTTCGCGCGAGCCCAGCGACTTGGGCTGGTCGAAGCCCATCCAGGCCGTGGCTACCAGGCTGGGCACATAGCCCGAGAACCAGGCGTCGACCGATTCGTTGGTGGTGCCGGTTTTGCCGGCGAGGTCGGAACGCTTCAGCGTGGCGCGCGCGCGCGCCGCGGTGCCGCTGGTGGCCACGCCGCGCAGCATGTCGTCCATGACGTAGGCGGTGCGCGGGTCGATCGCCCGGGCCGCGGCATCGCCGGCCACAATGGGCTTGGACTGCATCAGCACCTTGCCGCTGCTGTCGGTGACGCGTTCGATCAGGTAGGGGGCGATACGGTAGCCGCCGTTGGCGAACACCGCATAGGCGCCCGCCAGCTGCAGCGGCGTGACCGAGCCGGCCCCCAGCGCCAGCGGCAGCACGGCCGGCTGGCGGGCTTTGTCGAAGCCGAAGCGGGTCAGGTATTCCTGCGCGTACTGCGGGCCGATGGCCTGCAGGATGCGGATCGACACCATGTTCTTCGACTTGTACAGGCCCTGGCGCATGGTCAGCATGGGTTCGTACACGTTGCCGTAGTTCTTGGGGTGCCAGGGTTTGGAGCCGGTCTGTTCAGCGGTGAGTTCGAACGGCTGGTCGGATATCTGCGTGGCGGGCGTCAGGCCGCGTTCGAGCGAGGCTGCGTAGATGAACGGCTTGATGTTCGAGCCAGGCTGGCGCCAGGCCTGGGTCACGCGGTTGAACTTGCCGCGGAAGAAATCGAAGCCGCCCACCATGGCGCGGATGGCGCCATCTTGCGGCGACAGCGACACGAAGGCCGCTTGCACCGACGGCATGTTGATGACTTCCCAGCCGTCGCCCAGCTTGTGGATGTAGACCACCGAGCCGCGCTGCAGGCGCCGTTGGGCCGGTGCCTTGCTGCCCAGCGAGCGCGCCACCACCGCCAGCGCTTTCTTGTCGGTGATGGCGATGATTTCATGGGCGCTGCGCGCCACCTTGATTTCGGTGGGGCTGGCCGACAATACGACGGCCGTCAGCAGGTCGTCGCTGTCGGGGTATTTTTCGAATACGCCGTCCAGGTAGTCGTCCAGCGCCTGGGGATTGCTTTCGATACCTTGGGGCATGTCGAGCTGTTCTTCGGGGCCGGGGTACACGGCGCGGCGCGTGTACTGCAGCACGCCGTCGCGCACCGCGTGATAGGCCGCTTCCTGGTCTTTCGAGCGCACCGTGGTGTAGATGTTGATGCCGCGCGAGTACAGGTCGTCTTGGTAGATGCCATAGAGCAGCTGACGCGCCAGTTCGGCCACGTATTCGCCGTGGATGGCGTAGCCGCCCGCCGGCGTGCCTTCGGCCGCCTTGATGACGATGGGCTGCGCCTTGGCCTGCTGGTATTCGCTGTCGGTCAGGTAGCCCAGCGAATGCATGCGGCCCAGCACATAATGCTGCCGCAGTTCGGCGCGCGGGCGGTTGGCGATGGGGTTGAAGCGCGACGGCGCCTTCGGGATGCCCGCCAGCATGGCGGCCTCGGCCGCGGTGACCTGCGACACGGGCTTGCCGAAATAGGTGCGCGAGGCCGCGGCGAAGCCGTAGGCGCGGTGCCCCAGGTAGATCTGGTTCATGTACAGCTCGAGGATCTGGTCTTTGGTGAGCTGGGACTCGATCTTGAACGTGAGCAGCAGTTCGTAGAACTTGCGCGAATAGGTTTTTTCGGAAGACAGGTAGAAGTTGCGCGCTACCTGCATGGTGATAGTGCTGGCGCCCTGCGACTTCGACATGCTGAGCAGGTTGGCCAAGCCGGCGCGCACCACGCCCGCCCAGTCGATGCCGCCGTGCTGGTAGAAGCGGTCGTCTTCGGCGGCCAGCACGGCCGATTTCATGACGTCGGGAAATTCATTGAAGCGCAGGACGTTGCGGCGTTCTTCGCCGAATTCGCCGATCAGGACGTGGTCGGCCGTGTACACACGCAGCGGCACGCGCGGCCGGTAGTCGGTCATGGCGTGCAGGTCGGGCAGGTTGGGCCATGCCAGCGCCAGCGCCATGCCGCCCAGCAAGACGCCGCACAGCGCCAGGCCGCCAAAGAAAATGCCCATCTTCACGAAAAACCGCAAAATGGGTGATCCGCTTTTGGGGGGTGGGGCTTTTTTGGAAGAATTCTGCGACTTGCTCATCGCGGCGATTTTACGGGTATCTGTAGACGCGCTTGAACGCGGTTACCGGGTTTCTGTAACAAATTCGTTCAGTGTGGTAAGCGGGCAACTGGCAGGCGATGGGATAATGCGGGCATGAATGGTTTGGTGAATACAGATCCGGCCCCGGGCGCCGGCCCTGCCGAGAGCCCCTGCGCGGCGGCCGAGGCAGGGCCGCGCGCGCGGCTGCCGCACGACCTGCCCATCTTCCTGGTGGGCATGATGGGGGCGGGCAAGACCACCATCGGCCGCGGGCTGGCGCGTGTGCTGGGCCGCGAGTTCATCGACCTCGACCACGAACTGGAAACGCGCTGCGGCGTGCGGGTGCCGGTGATTTTCGAGATCGAGGGCGAAGGCGGCTTCCGCAAGCGCGAGGCGGCCGCGCTGGACCACTGCACCCAGCGGCGCGGCATCGTGCTGGCCACCGGCGGCGGCGCCGTGCTGGCGCCCGAGAACCGCCGGCTGCTGCGCGAACGCGGCGTGGTGGTGTATTTGCGCGCCAGCGTCGACGAGCTGTTCCGGCGTACCAGCCGCGACCGCAATCGCCCGCTGCTGGCCAACCCCGATCCGCGCGGCACTCTGTGCGACCTGATCGCCAGGCGCGAACCGCTGTACGAAGAAGTGGCCGACCTGGTGGTCGATACCGGTACCATGCCGGTATCGCACCTGGTGAAATCGCTGCTGCCGCTGCTGCAAGCCTACGAGAAGAATCCATGACCGTTGTTGAAGTCGACACCCCCGGCGGCCGCTACCCGATCCATATCGGCCCGGGCCGCCTGGATGCGCTGGACCAGTCCATTCCCGCCGATGCCACGGCCATCGCGGTGGTCACTAATCCCACGGTGGCGGCCCTGTATGGCGAACGGGTCGAGGCGGCGCTGGCGCGCACCGGCCGCCGCGTGCTGCGCATTGAATTGCCCGACGGCGAGGCCCACAAAGACTGGCAGACCCTGAACCTGATCTTCGACGCCCTGCTCACCCATCGCCTGGACCGCCGCGCCGTGCTGGTGGCGCTGGGCGGCGGCGTGATCGGCGACATGGCCGGCTTCGCCGCGGCCGTATATATGCGCGGCATCCGTTTTGTGCAGGTGCCCACCACCTTGCTGGCCCAGGTGGATTCTTCCGTGGGCGGCAAGACGGCGGTGAACCATCCGCTGGGCAAGAACATGATCGGCGCTTTCTACCAGCCGGTGGCGGTCGAGATCGACACCGACGTGCTGGGCACCCTGCCGGCGCGCGAGGTGTCGGCGGGGCTGGCCGAGGTGATCAAGTACGGCCTGATCCTGGACGCCGCATTCTGGGAATGGTGCGAAACCCATGCCGCCGCCCTGCGGGCCCTGGACCCGGCCGCGCTGGCCCACGCCATTCGCCGCTCGTGCGAGCTGAAGGCGCAGGTGGTGGGCAAGGACGAGCGCGAATCGGGCCTGCGCGCCATTCTGAACCTGGGCCACACGTTCGGGCACGCCATCGAGTCCGGCCTGGGCTATGGCGAATGGCTGCACGGCGAGGCCGTGGGCTGTGGCATGGTGCAGGCGGCCGAGCTGTCGGCCGAGGTTGCCGGGTTTCCGCAGGCCGACGTGGCGCGGGTGCGGGCGCTGGTGCAGGCCGTCGGCTGCCCCACGGCGGCGCCCGACCTGGGTGCCGACCGCTGGCTGGCGCTGATGCAGGTCGACAAGAAAACCGAGGGCGGCGAGATCCGCTTCGTGCTGATGCCGCGCATCGGCCAGGCGCTGACACGGGCCGCGCCGCTGGATGCCGTGCACGCCGTGCTGGCCCGCACGGTGCAATGACCCCGCCGGGACGATGCCGCCGATGAACGAACTGGCCTGCTACGCATCCGATCCCTCAGCCACCCGCGGGCGCCGGCACGCCGAGCCGGCCCCGCAGAACCGCACTGAATTCCAGCGCGACCGCGACCGCATCATCCATTCCACGGCCTTTCGGCGGCTGGAATACAAGACGCAGGTGTTCGTCAACCACGAAGGCGACCTGTTCCGCACCCGCCTGACGCACAGCCTGGAAGTGGCGCAGATCGCCCGTACGCTGGCGCGCAGCCTGCATCTGTCGGAAGACCTGACCGAAGCCATCGCCCTGGCGCACGACCTGGGCCACACGCCCTTCGGGCATGCCGGGCAGGACGAACTGAACGCCTGCATGCGCGAGCTGGCGCCGCAGGCGGGCGGCTTCGAACACAACCTGCAGAGCCTGCGGGTGGTCGATGAGCTGGAAGAACGCTACGCTGAGTTCAGCGGCCTGAACCTGTGCTTCGAGACGCGCGAAGGCATCTTGAAGCACTGCTCGGCCGCGCATGCGCGACAGTTGGGCGACGTGGGCGAACGCTTCCTGAACCGCACCCAGCCGTCGCTGGAGGCCCAGCTGGCCAACCTGGCCGACGAGGTCGCCTACAACAACCACGATATCGACGACGGCCTGCGTTCGGGGCTGATCACGCTGGAGCAGATGCAGGACGTGGCGATTTTCGCGCGCCATTACGCCCAGGTGGCCGAACGCTACCCGCGGCTGGCCGAGCGCCGGGCCATTGCCGAAACCGTGCGGCGCATGATCAACACGCTGATCGTCGACCTGACCGCCACATCGCTGGCGCGCATTGCCGACGCGGCGCCGGCCGACGCCGACGCGGTGCGCCGCGCGGCGCCGCTGGCCGGTTTTTCGGACGAGGTGCGCCGCGAGGCCGACGAACTGAAGCGGTTCTTGTTCGACAACCTGTACCGCCACTACCGTGTGGTGCGTATGACGAACAAGGCGCGCCGCATCGTGCGCGAGCTGTTCCAGGCTTTTCTGTCCGACCCGCGCCTGCTTCCGCCGGACCACCGGCGCGAGGCCCCGGACCAGGCGCGCGCCATTGCCGACTATATCGCCGGTATGACCGACCGCTACGCGATCCGCGAGCACAAGCGCCTGTTCGAGATGGGGTAATGGCAGGTCAGCCAGGTGTCTGGCTCCGCAGGTGCCAGACACCGTACCGTTGAGACATCGCTGCACACTTCGGTGTCAGGCACCCTGCGGGAGCCTGACACCTGCAGACGTTCACTTCAGCGCTGCGTGCGGTAGGGCTCGTCTTCGGGCACGAACACGCCTTCGGCGCGCGCCTCGCGCGTCCAGTCTTGCATGGCGGGCAGCGCCAGCATGGCATCCATATATTCGCGCACCGCGCCCGCGGCGGGTACGCCGTAGGTGGTAAAGCGCGACACCACCGGGGCGAAGAACGCGTCGGCGATTGAAAAACCGCCGAACAGGAACGGGCCGCCCTGGCCGAATTCGGCGCGCGTATCGTGCCAGATGGCTTGTACGCGAGACACGTCGCCCTGGGCCGCCGAGATATCGATGCCCGGCAGGTGCGCCTCGATGTTCATGGGCATGGCCTGGCGCAGCTGGCCGAAACCGCTATGCATTTGCGCCGCCAGTGAGCGTGCACGGGCCCGGGCCTGCGGGTCGGCCGGCCACAGGCCTGCCTGCGGGTGCTGTTCAGCCGCGTATTCGCAGATGGCCAGCGAGTCCCACACGGCGAAGCCGCCATCGAGCAGCACGGGCACCAGCCCCGCAGGCGTGATGCCGCCCAGGCGCTGGGCGAACTCGGGCGTAAACAGGCCCAGCTTCTGCTCCTGGAAAGCGATGCCGGCGGTGCGCAGGGCCAGCCATGGGCGCAGGGACCAGGACGAGTAGTTCTTGTTGCCGATGATGAGGGTGTACATAGCGGTAGCGGGCGGCGTTGGGGGAAGGCCAGTCTACCCTTGATCGTTGCGCCGCAACACCCGGCCCAGATAGTGCCCGGTGTGGCTTTGCGGGTTGGCCGCGACCTCTTCGGGCGTGCCGGTGGCCACTACGCGCCCGCCGCCGTCGCCGCCTTCCGGCCCCATGTCGACTACCCAGTCGGCGGTCTTGATGACGTCGAGGTTGTGTTCGATGACCAGCACCGTGTTGCCGCTGTCGACCAGCTGGTTCAGCACCTGCAGCAGCATTTCGATGTCGCGGAAATGCAGGCCGGTGGTGGGCTCGTCCAGGATATACAGCGTGCGCCCGGTGCTGCGGCGCGACAGTTCCTGCGACAGCTTCACCCGCTGGGCCTCGCCGCCCGACAGGGTGGTGGCGCTTTGCCCCAGGCGTATGTACGACAGGCCCACGTCGATCAGGGTGTGCAGCTTGCGCGCGATGGCGGGCACCGATTCGAAGTATTCCAGCGCCTGTTCGACGGTGAGTTCGAGCACTTCGCTGATATTGCGGCCCCGGTAGCGGATTTCCAGGGTTTCGCGGTTGTAGCGCTTGCCGTGGCAGACGTCGCAGGGCACGTACATGTCGGGCAGGAAGTGCATTTCGACCTTGACCACGCCATCGCCCTGGCAGGCCTCGCAGCGCCCGCCCTTGACGTTGAAGCTGAAGCGCCCCGGGTCGTAGCCGCGCGCGCGGGCTTCGGGCACGCCGGCGAACAGCTCGCGGATGGGCGTGAACAGCCCGGTGTAGGTGGCCGGGTTGCTGCGCGGGGTGCGGCCGATGGGGCTCTGGTCGACGCTGATGATTTTGTCGAAATTTTCCAGGCCGCTGATCGAGGCGTACGGCGCGGGTTCGCTTTGCGCATGGTGCAGCTGGCGCGATACGGCCACGGCCAGCGTGTCGTTGACCAGCGTCGACTTGCCTGAGCCGGATACGCCCGTGACGCACACCAGCCGGCCGGCGGGCAGGCGCAGGTCGACCGTTTTCAGGTTGTTGCCGCTGGCGCCTTCCAGCACCAGCCAGGACTGCTCATCGGTGACGGCGCGCCGCCTGGGAACGGGAATGGCGCACCGGCCGCTGAGGTACTGGCCGGTAAGCGAGGCGGGGTCGTCCTGCACGGCCGCGGGGGTGCCCTGCGCCACCACTTGGCCGCCGTGCTCGCCCGCGCCGGGCCCCATGTCGACCACCCAGTCGGCCAGCCGGATCATGTCTTCGTCGTGCTCGACCACGATGACGCTGTTGCCGAGGTCGCGCAGGTGCTGCAGCGTGCCGATCAGGCGGTCGTTGTCGCGCTGGTGCAGGCCGATAGAGGGCTCGTCCAGCACGTACATGACCCCGGTCAGGCCCGAGCCGATCTGGCTGGCCAGCCGGATGCGCTGCGCTTCGCCGCCCGAGATGGTGTCGGCGCTGCGGTCCAGCGACAGGTAGTTCAGGCCCACGTTGTTCAGGAAGTTCAGGCGCGCCTCGATTTCGCGCACGATGCGCTGGGCAATTTCCTGCTTGGCGCCGGTGAGGGCCAACGCCTGGAACCACGCCAGGCAGTCCGACAGCGGCATCGCCTCGACTTCGTAGATGGCCTGGCCGCGCCGTTCGCCTTCGCGCGGGTCGTCGCCGATGAGCACATGGCGGGCCTCGGCGCGCAGGCGCGAGCCGCCGCAATCGGGGCAGGTCTTGATGTTGCGGTACTTGCCCAGCTCTTCGCGCACGGTGGCCGAGTCGGTTTCGCGCCAGCGGCGTTCCAGGTTGGGCAGGACGCCCTCGAAGGTGTGCCGCCTGACCGTGCTGCGGCCTTTTTCGTTCAGGTACACGAAGGCGATTTCTTCATCGCCCGAGCCGTACAGCACCTTGTGGCGCAAGTCTTCCGGCAGGTCTTCGAAAGGGGTCTCGATGTCGAATTCGTAATGCGCCGCCAGGCTGGTAAGCAGCGAATGCGTGAAGGCGTTGCGGCGGTCCCAGCCGCGTATGGCGCCGGCCGCCAGGCTGAGCTCGGGGAAAGCCACCACCCGTTTAGGGTCGAAAAAGCCCACCTGCCCGATGCCGTCGCAGGTGGGACAGGCGCCCATGGGGTTGTTGAAGCTGAACAGCCGCGGTTCGAGTTCGGGCAGGCTGTGGCTGCACACCGGGCAGGCGTAGCGGCTGGAAAACACCTGTTCGCGGCCGCTGTCCATGTCGAGCGCCACCGTGCGGCCGTCGGCCAGCTGCATGGCGGTTTCAAAGCTTTCGGCCAGGCGCTGCTTGCTTTCGGGCTTGATGCGCAGGCGGTCGATCACGACGTCGATGTCGTGCTTTTCGTTCTTTTTCAGCGGCGCCATGTCGCTGATTTCCTGCATCCGGCCGTCGACCCGCAGGCGCACGTAGCCCTGGGCCTGCAGGCTGGCGCATTCGTCTTCGAAGCTGCCCTTGCGGGCCCTGGCGATGGGCGCCAGCACCGCCAGCCGCGTGTCGGCCGGCCAGGCCAGCACCGCGTCGACCATCTGGCTGACGCTTTGCGCCTGCAGGGGCAGGCCGTGGTCGGGGCAATACGGGGTGCCCACCCGGGCGTACAGCAGCCGCAGGTAATCGTGGATTTCCGTGATGGTGCCCACGGTGGAGCGCGGGTTGTGCCCGGCGGCCTTCTGTTCGATGGAGATCGCCGGCGACAGGCCTTCGATCAGGTCGACATCGGGCTTGTCCATCAGCTGCAGGAACTGCCGCGCGTAGGCCGACAGGCTTTCCACATAGCGGCGCTGCCCCTCGGCGTACAGGGTGTCGAACGCCAGCGACGACTTGCCCGAGCCGGACAGGCCCGTTACCACCACCAGCTTGTGGCGGGGCAGGTCCAGCGAGACGTTCTTGAGATTGTGGGTGCGCGCACCCCGAATGCGTATCGCGTCCATCGGGCGTTTCAGCGGTTTCAAAGGCCAACTTGGTACTATAGCGCGCCGAGTCCTTTCTCGTATAAGGCCCTGACCTGGCCACTTTTGCATGCCGGCTGATACCAAACTGAAATTGACCCCCGCCGAACGGCGCGCCAGCGTGGCGCTGGCGGGCCTGTTCGCCTGTCGGATGCTGGGCCTGTTCCTGCTGCTGCCGGTGTTCGCCGTGGCTGCGCGCGGCCTGCCCGGGGGCGACGATCCGGCGCGGGTCGGCCTGGCGCTGGGCATGTACGGGCTGACCCAGGCGTTCATGCAGATTCCCTTCGGCCTGGCGTCCGACCGCTGGGGGCGCCGCCCCGTGGTGGTGGCCGGCCTGCTGCTGTTCATTGCCGGCAGCATCGTGTGCGCGCAGGCGCAGGACGTATTCTGGATCACCATAGGCCGCGCCATCCAGGGCGCGGGCGCCATTTCCGCCGCCGTAACGGCCTGGCTGGCCGACGCCACCCGCGACGAAGTGCGCACCCGCGCCATGGCCATGGTGGGCGGGTCGATCGGCCTGTCGTTCGCGGCCTCGCTGGTGCTGTCGCCGCTGCTGGTGGGCTGGTGGGGGTTGTCGGGCCTGTTCTGGACCATTGCCTGCCTGGGCGTGGCCAGCCTGGCGGTGGCGCGCTGGGTGGTGCCGGTGGTGCCCCGCAGCGACGCGCGCAGCATGAACGTGCGGCCGCGCCAGGTGCTGGGGCACGCCGACCTGCTGCGCCTGAATTTTGGCGTATTCGCCCTGCATTGCACCCAGGTGGCGCTGTTCGTGGTGGTGCCGGCGCTGCTGGCACATGCCGGCGGCCTGGCCGCGCAAGACCTGTGGAAGATCTATCTGCCCATCATCGTGGTGTCGTTCGTGCTGATGGTGCCCGTGATTTTCGTGGCCGAGCGGCACCGCGCCCATCGCGGCGCGCTGCGCGCCTCGGTGGCCGGCCTGATCGTGGTGTGCGCGCTGCTGCCGGCCGCCAGCCACGGTTTCTACACCCTGGCCGTCGTGATGACGGCTTTTTTCGTGGTGTTCAACATCCTGGAAGCCCTGCAGCCTTCGCTGGTGTCGCGGGTGGCTCCGGCCCAGTACAAGGGCCTGGCCCTGGGCTTCTACAACACCGCCCAGGCCGCCGGCCTGTTCTGCGGGGGCGCGCTGGGCGGCTGGCTGGCCGCCCATGCCGGCGCCAATGCGGTATTTCTTGGGGCGGCGGCCCTGGCGGCCGTCTGGCTGGCGGTGACCTGGGCGCTGAAGCCGCTGCAGTAGGGAGAGGGCTACAGGTCGAGCACCAGCACCGGGGTTTTCGCGCGCGAGCAGCAGGGCGTGAATTGCGCGTTGCTGGCCTGTTCTTCGGGCGACAGGAACAGGTCGCGGTGGTCGGGCTGCCCTTCCAGCACGCGCGTCAGGCAGGTGCCGCAAATGCCTTGTTCGCACGCCACGGGCACGTCTACTCCCGCCTGCGCAAGGGCGTGGGTGACGGAACACCCGGCCGGCACTTTCACCATCTGGCCGGAACTGGCCAGCTTCACCGAGAATTCGCCGTCGCCGCCGGCCGGCGCGGGATCGGCGGCAAAGAACTCATGGTGCAGGCCGTCGCGCGGCCAATCGCGCGCGTGCGCGGCTTGCAGCACGGCGTCCATGAAGCCCTTGGGGCCGCAGACATACAGGTGAGCGCCGGCCGCGGGCGTGCATGCCGCGGCCATGTCCAGCTTCTGCCCGGGTGCGCCGTCGTCCAGGTGCAGGTGCACGCGGTCCGCGTAGGCCGCCTGGCTGAGCTGTTCATGGAAGGCCATGCGCCCGAGCGAGCGCGCGCAATAGTGCAGTTCGAAGTCGGCGCCGATGGCGGCCAGCCGCTGCGCCATGCACAACAGCGGCGTAATGCCGATGCCGCCCGCCAGCAGGACATGGCGCGCGGCGCTTTCGTCCAGGGCGAACAGATTGCGCGGCATGCCGATCTGCAGCAGGTCGCCCTGTTGCACCTCATCGTGCATGGCCCGCGAGCCGCCGCGCGATACGGGCTCGCGCAGCACCGCAATACGGTAGCGGCTGCGCTCGGACGGCGCGTTGCACAAGGAATACTGACGTGTGATGCCGCCGGGCAGGTGCACGTCGATATGTGCGCCGGCCGAGAAGGGCGGCAGCTCGCCGCCATTCGGGTCGCTGAGTTCGAAGCTGCAGATCTCGGCTGTTTCGGCCGACTTGCGCGCCACGCGCACTGTCAAGGAATTTGCGCTCATGCCACCACCCCTGCTACATGGCCGACAGGCCGCCGTCGACCATCAGCGTGGTGCCGGTGATGTACGAGGCCTCGTCGCTGGCCAGCCACACGATCGGCCATGCGATCTCGCGCGGATCGGCCCAGCGGCCCAGCAAAGACGTATCCTGGCGCTGCGTCTTTAGCACGTCGACGCTCTTGCCGGCGGCCTGGGCGCGGCCGATGTGGAAATCGGTCAGGGTGGATCCTGGGCACACCGCGTTGGCCCGTATGCCGCTTGCGGTTTCTTCGAATGCCAGCGTGCGCGTCATGGCCAGCATGCCGGCCTTGGTGGCGTCGTACAGGGCCATGCCCTTGCGGCCGGTTTCCGCGTAGCAGGACGACACATTGACGACGGCGCCCTTGCCCGATCGGCGCAGCGCCGGCAGCGCCGCCTTGCAGTAGTTGGACGCGCCGACCAGGTTCACGGCCACTACCGCGTGCCATTCCTCGGGCGTGACGTCGGCCAGGGCCGAATAGTTGCGCTTGGCCGCGTTGTTGACCAGGATATCGAGCCCGCCATGCGCCTCGACGGCCGCGCGCACTGCGGCCTGCGCAAGCTGCGGGTCTGATACGTCGGCGCAGAAGGTGGCTACGCGCGCCTGTGGCTGGTCTTGCGCAATATGCGCCGCGGTGTGCGACAACGCCTCGGCGCTGGCGTCAACCAGCATCACCGCCGCGCCCTGCGCGCAGAACAGCGCCGCCGTGGCCGCGCCGATGCCGCCGCCGCCGCCAGTGATCAGGGCGGACTTGCCCGCCAGTCTCGCATTTTCTTGCATGGCACATTCCAGGTCGGCCGCGCCGCCGCCTTCCGGAAACCTGCGGAAACGGCGCGCGCGGCGGGGTTCAATTGACTTTGATGTTGGCCGTCTTGATCACCTTGGCCCAGCGCTCGGTGTCTTCGTTGATCCACGCCGAGAATTCCTGCGGGCTGCTGGCTACCACCTCGAATTCCATGTCTTCGAGCTGCCCGCGGATCTTGGGCAATTTGAGGATGCGCACGAGTTCGGTGTTGAGGCGGTCCATGACCGGCCCGGGCACGCCCGCCGGCGCCAGGAAGCCGATCCACGAGGTCGCGTTGAAGCCCGGATAGGTTTCCGCCACGGTGGGAATGTCGGGCGTGGACGCAAAGCGCTTCAGGCCCGACGACGCGATCAGGCGGGCGCGGCCGTCCTTGGCGTATTCCTGGATGTTGCCCGGCACCAGGAACGAGGCATTGACCTGGCCGCCGATCAGGTCCACTACCGCCGGGCCCGCGCCGCGATACGGGACGTGCGTCAGGTCAATGTGCGCCGCCTGCTTCAGCATTTCCATGGTCAGGTGCGACGAACTGCCCACCGACACCGAGGCATAGCTCATGCGATGGTTCTTGGCGTATTCAATGAATTCGGCCAGTGTCTTGACCGGCACTTCGGGGTTTACCACCAGGTATTGCGACGCCTTGACCGCCAGCGTGATCGGCGCCAGGTCTTTGGCGGGTTTGTAGGGCGTTTGCGGCAGCAGCGTGGGGTTGATGCTGATGGGCCCGTTGTAGCCCACCAGCAGCGTGTAGCCGTCGGGCGCCGACCGCACGACGTCCATCGTGCCGATCAGGCCGCCGCCGCCACCCTTGTTTTCCACGACTACGGGCTGGCCCAGCGCGGCTTCCAGTTCCGGCGCCACCAGGCGGGCCAGCACGTCGTTGGTGCTGCCGACGATAGGCACGACGATGCGGATGGGCTTGTTGGGTTTCCATTCTTCCGCCTGGGCGGCGGCAAATGTACAGCATGCCGCCAGCATGGCGGCAGCCAGCGCGGCGCGCCGGGTGATTCGTGACATGGTTGCTCTCCTTTGGTGGCGTGGGGTCTTGGCGTGTTGTGCTCAGATGGAATAGACCTTCTGGTTTTTTCCATCGGCCAGGTGCACCGCAGCCCACTCCTGCGGTTTTTGGTCGCGCGGCAGCAGAACGCCCGCTGCCCGCACGCGTTGCTGGTTGGCGTCGAGGGCCGGCGGATCGGTGTCCGCCTGCAGTTTCGTGGCGGCCTCGAACAGCATCCGGCGCGCCATGACGATGGCGCGGTCGGTCGGCAGCAGCTTTTCGTTGGCGTGGTCCTGTATCGGCCCCATGCTTTCCTGCAGCGATGCGTCCTGGATGGCGAAGCCGAACACGCCCGAATACGCCCGCTTGTCTTTCTGCGCCTGCCGGTCGATCAGGTAGTCGTTGTCTTTGTTGGCCTTGGGCCGGAAGGTGCCGCCCGGCACGTTGGTGCCCGGCTCGTATTCGCAGTGGACGCCCTTGCCGCTGTTCAGGTCGCGCAGCTCTTCTTCGTTCAGCGGCCGGTCGGTGCGGAAATTGATGCTCCATGCCCAGCAGTTGTGGTCGTCGATGGGTACCCACACATGGCCGCCCAGCGCGTGGTCGCCGAAGGGAGGAATCAGGGTGTACCAGGGGAACAGCCACTGCGTGACACGCCAGTAGTACGAATCGGGCTCGCCGTTGCGGCGCCCGAACAGCGTCAGGCCGAACGGGGTTTTCTCGATTTCGAAGATGACGTTGCCGTCGGCCTTGATGTAGTCCAGCGCCTTGGTACCCTGGTGCAGCGGGTCGTGGTCGACCTCGTAGCGGTGCACGTACGAAACGTGGCTGGTGTCGATGCCGCCTTCCATGGCCTGCAGGTAGTTGCATTCCTGCAGGCGCTTGGACACGAATACATGGCTGGCCGGCAGGGTGCACCACTCGACGTCGGGCAAGGCCGGCTGCCTGTCTTTCGGGCCCATGTAGGCCCAGACGATGCCGGCCATTTCCGCACAGGGGTAGGCCGTGATGCCCATGTGCTTGCACGCCTGCGGCGCCGAGGGCACGTCCACGCAGTTGCCGTCGCGGTCGAACTTCAGCCCGTGGTAGGCGCAGCGGATGCCGTTTTCTTCGTTGCGCCCGAAGTACAGCGAAACGCCGCGGTGCGAACAGAATTCGCTGATCAGCGCGGCCTTGCCTTCGGTATCGCGGAAGGCCAGCAACTTTTCTCCCATGATCTGCACCCGCACCGGCGGGCAGTCCGGCTCGGGGATTTCACTGACTGCCACGACCGGCACCCAGTAACGGCGCAGCAGCTGCCCCATGGCGGTTCCCGGGCCGGTGCGCACCAGAGTTTCAGCGGTGTTTTTGTCCATGCGTGATCTCCATTTCCGCGCTACGGGCATTGCCCGAGTTAGTCCGTCAGATAAGACATGAGTCCAGTATACGGACAAACATTGACCTGGGTCAAGCCTCGCTTTTGAATACAATCGCCACGTTGAACCCAACGTGGTATGGAATCAGGCATGGAAAACGACAAGCGCCAGGACGGGGTCCGGGCGGTAGACCGGGCGCTGGATATTCTGTTGGCTTTCCGTCCGGGAGACGACGGGCTGACGGCGGCCGAGCTGCTCAAGCGCGTCGACCTGAGCCGCCCCACGCTGTACCGGCTGATCGCGACGCTGGAGCACAACGGCTTCCTGGTGTCATCCGGCGAGCCGCAGCAATTCCGCCTGGGCAGTTCGGTGGCGCGGCTGGTGCACGTATGGACCACCAGCCACAAAATCGCCGACCTGGCATACCCGTCGCTGCAGCGCCTGTGGGAAGCCACCGGCGAAACCGTGGCGCTGTTCGTGCGCGAAGGCGACTACCGGGTGTGCTTCGCCGAGCTTGCCAGCCCGCAGCCCCTGAGCTTTCGCCGCGGCGTGGGCTATCGCGAAAAACTGGTACTGGGCGCCAGCGGCCGCACCATCCTGGCGCGCATGAACCTGACCGAAAATGAGCTCAAGCGCTACGCCGCCGACATCAAAATGGATGCCGCGGCCTACATGGCCGAGCTCGAGCGGGTGCGCAAGCTGGGCTACGCCACCAGCCGGCATGAGCTGATCGAAGGCGCTGTCGCGGTGGCGGCGCCCTATTTCAACGGCGCCGACGTCGCCGCCGGCTCGGTGTGCATCTTCGGCCCCAGCGTGCGCATGACGGCCGACCGCGTGAAAGCCTGCGGCGCGCAGCTGATCGAGGAAGCCGCCGTGCTGTCGCGGGCGCTGGGGCAGAAACCGGCCTGAACCGCAGGGACAGGCGTGTCCCTGGGGGCGGAAATACCCCGGCAAGGTGCGGTAAGCTTACGGTAACGAAGGTTTGGAACACATTTTGCCTCTCGGGCAAGTCAATTGCGCGAGAGCACCAGAGGAAAATCCCCATGGCATCGGTCAATAAAGTCATTCTCGTCGGCAACCTGGGACGCGACCCCGAAGTCCGCTACAGCCCCGACGGCGTGGCCATCTGCAATGTTTCCATTGCCACCACATCGCAGTGGAAAGACAAGGCCAGCGGCGAGCGCCGTGAAGAAACCGAGTGGCACCGCGTGGTCATGTACAACCGCCTGGCCGAGATCGCCGGCGAATACCTGAAAAAGGGGCGTTCGGTGTATATCGAGGGCCGCCTGAAAACCCGCAAGTGGCAAGACAAGGATACCGGCGCCGACCGCTACAGCACCGAAATCGTGGCTGACCAGATGCAGATGCTGGGCGGCCGCGACAGCGTCGGCGAAGGCGGCTACGGCGGTGGCGGCGGCTACGACGATGCGCCGCGCCAGCAGCGCGCCCCGGTCCAGCGCCCACCCGCGCAGCGCCCGGCCCCGGCCGCCGCGCCGGCCGCCGGCGGGGCCGCGAACCTGGCGGACATGGACGACGATATTCCGTTCTAGCAATTTCTCTGCTGGGTTTGGTTGATAAAAAATCCCGCCTTCTCAATGAGAGGCGGGATTTTTGCTTATTCGGCAGTGCCGTGGCTTAGTGACACGAGTTCACCAGAGGACGAAAGATGAATCTCAATCAATTAAAGGCCCTTTGCGAGATAATTGACCACGGATTTAGCATTTCGGCGGCGTCGCAATCACTTTTCAGAACGCAGCCTAGCGTGTCACGGCATATTCAGGAACTTGAGAAAGAAATCGGCCTGGAACTTTTTGTGCGGCGGCGCAACAAGATTCTTGATCTTACGCCAGGCGGGCAGCAGGTTGTAGCTGTCGCCCGGAGGATGATCGACGATGCAAAAAAAATTACTCATATTGCGGGGGATTTGACTGACGGGGCCAAGGGTAGCTTCACTATTGCGACTACACACACGCAAGCACGCTATACCTTGCCCAACGTCATACAGGCTTTTATCAAAAACTACCCTAACGTCACACTGGATCTTAGACAGGGAACTCCTCAGCAGTGCTATCACTTGGTCGCCCAGGGAAAGGCCGACATCGGGATATGCACGAATGCGCAGTCGATTCCAGAGGAGGTCGTAATCATTCCCTGCTACTTACTTAGCCGCAGTGTCATTGTGCCGCCGGCCCATCCTTTGCTGAAGGAGCGGTCATTGACGCTCGAAAAAATCGCACAATTTCCGATCATTACCTACGACCAGGGATATAGCGCACGTGCGATCGTCGATGAGGCGTTTGCAAGTTGCGGCATTGCTCCATCAATCGTGCTCAGTGCCATTGATGCCGACGTGAGCAAGACGTACGTCGAAGCCGGAATTGGGATTGCCATTCTTGCCACCATCGCTTTCAACGCCAAGAGGGACAAACATCTAAAAATCATGGATGCGCGACGGTTATTCCCGTCCAGCATGCTTGGTATCGTTGTCCGCCGAAATGCGTACCTCAGGTCGTACATGACCGAGTTCATTCGTCTGTTCGCTCCCAAACTTGCTAAGCAGGATATCGAACATATCTTGGCTACTGGGGTGCCGGCCAGGCGGAGGGCGTTAGAAGTGATTTGAGTATGCGTTTTCTGCATAGCGAGCATTAGATTTTCAATTTTACCGTTATGCCTCTGCCTCTTAAGATGCACTCATCCATGACAGGAGAGGTGGCAGAGCAATGTACGGAGAGATCCATACTTCTTTTCAGCGGCCCGCTGCGGACTTACTAGACGATCTCAAAGACGTCTGGACGTCGACTTTGGCGGATACGATGGGGCGCCATGGAGTAATGGGGCCGGACATCCGCCCGATTTTCTCTCCCATACATCTGATCGGCATCGCTTTCACGGTATTGAACTATCCGAACGACAACATCACGACACATCGTGCGTTGATGATGGCCGAGCCGGGCGATGTGCTAATCATCGACGAAGGGCGAGACAACAATACCGGATCCTTCGGCCATAACATGAGCCTGCAGGCGCGTAATCGCGGCATCCTGGGGCTGGTAAGCAATGGCTGTGTGCGCGACGTGCGCATGTTGAAAGATGAAAAATTCCCCGTTTTCTGCCGCGCGGTTTCGCCTCGATCCGCTCAGAAAAATACGCCGGGCTCGATCAATGTACCTGTCCAGGTAGGGGGGCTCGTTGTTTCACCCGGGGACATCGTTGTCGGAGATGATGATGGTATCGCCGTGATTCCACTGGGCTGCGCGCGCGACGTGGTTCAGCGCGCGAAAGAACGCACAGCCATGGAGTTGCAGCAGGCTCGCGATATCCGAGCGGGCAAGAAACCTCTCGAGATAGTATTCGGTACAGATTGGGTACGTAGTGCGTTGCAGGGCAAGGTTCGGGAACTTCCGTAATCAGGAGAAGTATCAATGCAAGAACCCCCCCTGTATACAGAGCAGGTAGATGTTCTGATCGCCGGAAGCGGTGCCGCCGGGATGCGCGCCGCGATTGCGGCGCATGATGCGGGCGCCAGCGTGGTGGTGCTGGCCAAGGGGCCGCGGCGCGCCAATCATACCCGGATGTCAGGCGGACGCTATAACGCGGTTTCGGGTTTGAATCCTGGCGACTCGGTGGATGCTTTCTGCCGCGATACGGTCGAAGCCGGGGCCGGCATCAGCAACTATAAGCTGGCACGGATCCTCGCGGAGGAGGCGATGGACCGCGCGTATGACCTGGAGAGCTATGGGCTGGCGTGGGATCGTAAAGAGCCTTTGCGCTATTGCACCTCTATGACGGGCGGCGGCTCGTTCGTGCGCACGTTGGGTTCGGTGGACGAGGGGATAGGAATCACGGAAGTGATGCTACACCAGCTCCATAAGCGCGCTATACGCATTCTCGATTTTCACATGCTGGCCGACGTTGTGCAGGATGACAACGGACGCGTGGTTGGTGGACTGGCACTTGATCTGTCAAGAGGAGTATGGCGCTACTTCAGTGCCGGTGCCGTGGTAATTGCCACAGGGGGAACTTCTCAGTTGTATGAGACGAGTTCCGGCCCGGCCATCAATACCGGGGATGGGATCGCCATCGCGTTGCGCGCGGGCGCCGAGCTTGTCGACATCGAGTTCATGCAATTCATTCCGATCTCTTTTGTGTCCCCCCCCAGTGCCAGAGGCTACACACTCACAGAGCCCGCTCATTACGGCAAGCGCCACGTCGATCCCACCGCCGAAGGCGGCACGCTGCTTAATAATCGCGGCGAGCGCTTTATTCTCAAGCATGATCCTGTACGGCGGGAAGGAAGCACGCGAGATGTGCTGGCGCGGGCGATCATGCTGGAGATACTAGAGGGCCGGGGCACGCCAGAAGGCGGCGTGTTGATGGTGCCGGATCAGGATGTCTTCGAGTCTTTCCTTAAGGAAAGACCCATTTACGTAAAACGCTTACTTGAAAACTACGGTGAATCGCAGGCACGGTTCGAGGCGCCGATTCAGGTGATGCCAAGCGCGTTGTACACGCTGGGCGGCGTCAGGATCAACCCCGAATGCCGCTGCAACGTTCCGGGGCTGATCGTGGGCGGAGAAGCGGCAGGCGGCGTACACGGGGCAAATCGGTTGGGCGGTAGTTCGATGCCGGATATTCAAGTTTTCGGCCGGCGCGCCGGTCTTGCGGCCGCGCAGGAGGCGCGCGGAGAAAAAGGCGTTGGCGCGCGTTTCGAGAAAAAAGCGCTGGCGCGAGCCGGGCAGCTCGAGCAGTGCCTGGGTCGGGCCGACGGATTGCGGCCCGTGGAGGTGAAGCAGCAAATTCAGAAGCTCATGTGGGATAACGTTGGCCTGGTGCGCAGCGAAAAGCAGCTTCGCCATACGCTGGAAGCCTTCGCGAATTTACGGGAGCATGTATTGCCGCATGCTCGCGTGTCGAGCGGAGCGCGTGTGCTGAACCGCGAATGGATGGAAGTGCTGGAGCTGGAAAATCTTTTGGATGTGGGCGAGGCGATGGCCACTGCATCGCTGCAGCGTAAAGAAACCCGCGGCGCGCACTACCGCACCGACTATACGGAAACCTCGACAGAGTGGGCTGCCAACCTTGTCGTCAGCCGTGATGGCAAAAAAATAAAGGTGCAAAAGGTGCCGTTGGTTACCGGCGGCGAGGCAGGCGTTCAATTGGAACCGGAAAAGGCCTTGGCATCATGCAAACAGTAGCAACGTTTAAAGTGAAAGTGCGCAGGTTCGACCCGGCAGTCGACGAGTCGCCGCATTATGACGAATTTGAAATCGTGGGCCAGGATAATTGGCGAGTGCTCGACGTCGTAAGAAACATTTACGAAAGACACGCCGGCGATCTGGCCTTTCAATTTGCCTGCCGGGTCGGTCGCTGCGGAACATGTGCGGTCAAGGTCAATGGCGTGCCGGTCCTGGCTTGCCAGGAACGCTGTAAGCCGGAGATGACCATTGAGCCGCTTACGCCATTTCCAGTGTTGCGAGATCTCGTCGTGGATCGAACCGAGATCGAGGAACGCTATGCGTCGCTGGCTTTGACGCCGCAGCGGACCGAAGCCTATAAACAAGGTCCCGAGGCGCTTGACCCGCAGCGTGCCGAGGAAATCTGCAAGCTGGACTCTTGTCTCAGTTGTATGGTTTGTGTGTCTGCTTGTCCCGCCGTTGAAGGCCGCGCGTTCGACGGGCCCGCGTTCATCCTGAAACTGCGCCATATGGCCAGACACCCCGCCGACTCGGGCGATCGATTGACGCAAGCGGTCGATAGCGGAATGTTGGAATGTTTTGGCTGCGATCTTTGCACACAGCTTTGTCCGGCCGATCTGAGTCCGGCGCAGGCAATCCGGGAATTCCGGCGCGATATGGTTTTCGGGAGCGACAAGTGACAAGAAACCCCTTGCCGCGCAATACGACGAAACAAGCTGAAGCGCCGCTCTACGGACGGCTGGCTCGACTCTTGAATCGTTTATGTGGAATGGTGATCGTGGTGTTTGTCTTTGTCCACGTCGTTGTTCAGGCGGTGAATCATGTCCCGCAATTGACCGTATTGAAAGCGGGAGCGCCGTGGCTCGGTCCGCTTCAGACGCAACATTGGATACATGCCATTCTGTTTTTCTCTATAGGTTTTCACACCTTGTATGGTCTGAAGCTGTTGGCCGGCGAGCTGGGGTGGCGAACCGATTATCGCAAAAGTCTCATCGTCATTGGCACGCTCAGCGGGCTGCTGGGCCTTCGAGAGGTACTCCGATATGGTGGCATCTAGTCGAACCGTTTACGGACGGCGCTTCCAGGCCACGCCGGTATGGGTTTGGTTCGGCCAGCGCATTTCCGGCTTGTTGCTTGGGCCGCTGGTCGCCATACACGTCTGGGCACCGAATATGGCCTACAGCCGCTGGCTGAGCGTATTGCTGCTGGCCATGGCGTTGTTGCATGGTTATAGCGGAGTCAGGCGCCTGGCAATGACAGAGCAGTCTTTCCGCGTATCGCATCTCAGCGCCTGGGTGTGGATGGTGGTCGTAGGAGGATTCGGGTTGTCGATCGTGGCGCTGGGCCATTGGCCATCGAATACTTAGCGGATTCGGGAATGCTCAACCCTAAGCCTGCCCCAACAATCCAAGCGCTGCATGCCGCCACGGTGCAGCGGATGGAACTCGGCGGTTCCACCTATAACATTTATTCTTTGCCTCGGCTCGAGCAATACCTTGGAGAGCCGTTGTCACGGCTTCCCGTTTGCCTGCGCATTCTGCTGGAATCCGTATTGCGCAACGGCGGACGGCCTGGCGTGACAGCGAAGCATGTCTTGATGCTCGCGCAATGGCAGCCACAGGCGGCCCGGACAACCGAGATTCCTTTCGTGGTGGGGCGGATCGTCTTGCAGGATGTCGCCGGCATTCCGCTGCTGTGTGATCTTGCGGGGATGCGTAGTGCACTCAGGCGAGCCGGCCGCGACGTAACCGCAGTGACGCCGCACATTCCGGTAAACATGGTGATCGATCACTCGCTCGAAGTGGATCATCACGGAAAGCATGATGCGATGGCGTGCAATATGCGGCTGGAACTAAGTCGCAATGCCGAGCGCTTTCAGTTCGTCAAATGGGCCATGGGGGCTTTCGACGGTATTCAGCTGACGCCGCCGGGACAGGGCATCTTGCACCAGATCAACCTGGAACACTTCGCGCATGGCTTGCTCTATCGGGACGGCGAGGCTTTTCCGGACACACTGGTCGGCACCGATTCACACACCTGCATGATCGCCGGCATGGGCGTTGTTGGATGGGGAGTAGGCGGTATCGAGGCCGAGGCGGCGGTGCTCGGGCAGCCCATCGATATGCTGATTCCCGATGTCGTTGGCGTCAGGATAGTCGGCGAGCTGACGGCCGGCGTGACGGCAACAGATCTTGTCTTGCACCTTACTCAATTGCTGCGCAAGGCGAAAGTAGTTGGAAAATTCGTGGAATTCTGTGGGGATGGGGTTGCGGCGCTGTCCGTGCCGGATCGCGCCACCGTCGCCAACATGGCTCCGGAATATGGGGCGACGATGGGTTACTTCCCGTTCGATGATCAAACGGTCGACTATATGCGCCAGACGGGCAGGCCGGAGTCGGAGATAGCCGCCGCGGAAACGTACTTCCGGCTGCAAGGCTGCTTTGGCCCCGCTGATCCGTCCGAAGTCCATTACAGTACGTTGCTCACGCTTGATCTGGCAACGGTGAGCGCCGCTGTGGCCGGCCCGAGCCGGCCACAGGACCTCATTCCTTTAGCTGAGGTGCCCGGGCATTTTTCGAAACTGTTGCCGCGGTCTTCGGCACGCCATCTGCCCGGGCAGGAAGGTGAGCCGTTATCCGACGTGGATAAATGGGATCATGGCGTCATCGTGATCGCGGCTATTGCTTCGTGTACCAACACCTCCAATCCGGAGTTGATGCTCGCTGCCGGCCTGCTTGCCCGCAAGGCTTGTGCGCGCGGCATGAGGGTGCCGGGCTGGGTGAAGACTTCTCTGACGCCTGGCTCGCAGGTCGTGGGCCGCTACCTGGCGGAAACAGGACTGCAACGTGACCTCGACGCGCTGGGTTTTAACATCGCCGGGTATGGCTGTGCGACATGCGTGGGTAATTCAGGCCCTTTGCTGCCGGGAATTGAACAAGCGCTTGTTCAATCCAGCGTGACGGGGTGCGCGGTTCTGAGCGGTAATCGAAACTTTGAAGCGCGCATTCATCACGCCGTGCGCGCGGCTTTTCTGATGAGTCCGCCGCTTGTCGTCGCTTACGCACTGGCTGGTCGAATAACAGTTGATTTGACGCAGGATGCGATCGGACGAGACGGCTCGGGCCAGCCAGTGTTCTTGCGTGATCTATGGCCTGACCCTGACGAGATTCAATCGATGCTGGCCAAGGCCCATAATCCGCGGCTTTATCGCGATGTATATCAGGCCAATCCGCCAGATCATGCCTGGGCAGCCATACCGTCGCCTACGGGCGATGTATACGCATGGGAGCCGCAGTCGACGTATATCCAGGAGCCACCGTACTTCCGCGAGGCGGGTTTGCTGGCCAGCAGTCTCGGTTCGATCGCCAACGCGCGCGCGTTGGCGATTCTTGGGGACTCCGTCACAACTGACCATATCAGCCCCATTGGAACCATCGCACCCGATTCGCCGGCGGGAGTCTATCTCAAGAGTCTGGGCGTACCCGCCGCGGCCTTTAACAACTACGGCTCAAGGAGAATGAACCACGAAGTCATGGTGCGCGGCACGTTTGCCAACCGCCGCTTGAAAAACGCGATGTGTCCGCAACGCGAGGGGGGATTCACCTGTTTTCAACCTGATCAGGTCACGCTGCCAATTTACGATGCGGCAATGCGGTACCGGGAGCAAGGCGTGCCGCTGATCATCTTCGCCGGCGAAGAGTACGGAACTGGCAGCGCCCGTGACTGGGCTGCCAAAGGAACCCGTCTGCTAGGGGTGCGCGCCGTGGTGGCGAGCAGTTTCGAGAGAATTCATCGCAGCAACCTCGTCGGCATGGGGGTGCTGCCCTGTCAGTTGCCGGCGGGCATTTCGGCCGCCGATCTCGGTTTAGACGGCAGCGAGATCTTCTCTATTAATGGCCTTGATGAGGCTGCGCCGCGTAGCGCGCTTCGGCTGCGCATAACACGGGTTGACGGTAAAGCAAGCGAGGTTCCACTGACACTCCGCCTCGACACTACGCTGGAAATCGAGTATGCGCGCCGCGGGGGCATTCTTCCTTATCTGCTTGAGAGTCTCAAATGACCAATCTGCCTCAGTCTCCGACGGGACGGTTCATTGCGTATCTAGAGCAGGGCCAGCTGGCCTATCAGGTCGATGACGCCGGACGGCCGGTTTTTCCGCCCCGGATCGGTACCGCTAACGGTCATGACCTTCAGTGGAAAATTTCCGCTGGGCGCGGCTCGGTTTACGCCACAAGTGTGGTGTATCGCAAGGATGAGGCACCGTTGAATGTGGTGCTGGTTGATATGGACGAGGGATTTCGGCTGATGAGCCGTGTGGAAGGGATGGAACCCGAATCCGTCAGAATCGGCATGAGGGTTCGTTTCGTTGTTGGGGAGCCAACGGGTAGCGGCCCGCGCTTTCCTCTCTTTGTCGCGGATCGGGCATGAAGAGTTCAAATTGGAAACGCGGCTCGGTAGCCGTTGTTGGTGCGGCCGAATCTGATCTCGGTCTGGTGGCGCAACACATGACGCCGGTTGATCTTATGGCGCAGGCAACCATTCGAGCTGTCGAAGATGCCGGTTTGACGTTAGCGGAAGTGGATGGCCTGTTCGCGGCGGCCGCTCAGACACGTAGCGCGCCCATGCTGCTCGCGGAGCATCTTCAGATTCAGCCGCGCTACTTCGACGGCACGCATATCGGTGGTGCATCGTTCATGACGCACGTCGCACATGCCTGCTGGGCCCTGAATCATGGATTGTGCAGTGTGGCTGTCGTGGCTTATGGCAGTACGCAGAGGTCGGTTTCGCGGGCTGCCGCGTCGCCTGGCGAATACAACTACTACGAAGCGCCATTTCGCCCCCTGTTACCTGTTACCGCCTATGCATTGGCCGCTTCGCGCCACATGCATGAATACGGCACTACTCGAGAACAGCTGGCGCAGGTCGCGGTCGCCGCGCGCCAGTGGGCGCTGATGAATCCCGTTGCCTGGGAGCGGGAACCGCTCACTGTAGATCAAGTTCTTAGTTCCAGAATGGTCGCCTACCCGTTGACTGTGCGAGATTGTTGCCTGGTGGTCGATGGCGGTGGGGCCATCGTTCTTACTACCGCGGCGCGCGCGAAAAGCTTGCGGCGCCCTCCGGTACATGTACTGGGCTGTGGGGAAGCTATCAGTCACGGATCCATCGTCAACATGCCGGATCTGACTACCACCGCCGCCAGAGTATCCGGCCAGCAAGCGTTTGCGCGAGCGCGACTCGGCCCGCAAGACGTAGACATGCTGTCACTTTATGATGCCTTCACGATCACGCCTGTACTCTTTCTGGAAGACCTGGGATTTTGCCCAAAGGGAGAGGGTGGGCGGTTTGTGGAGGATGGCTCGATTGCGCCAGGAGGAAAAACGCCGATGAATACCAGCGGCGGAGGCCTTTCGTATTGCCATCCAGGAATGTACGGACTGTTGGTGATGATAGAAGCTATTCGCCAGATCCGCGGAGAGTGCGGAAAACGCCAGGTGGCGGGATGTGAGGTGGCGCTCGCACATGGAAACGGGGGCGTCCTTTCCAGTCAATGTACGGTGCTGTTCGGCGCCTCGTCGACGGTTTAAGGGTAGGTAAAAATGAAACAGAAACGATGCTCGAGCACGTCGGAAACCGTGCAGGTGATCGGTGACGGTTCGACCGTGTTGATTGGCGGGTTTGGGCGCGGCGGGCTGCCCATCGAACTTATTGACGCGTTATGCGATAGGCGAGTTCGTGGATTGACTATTGTTAATAACAATACGGGCCACGGAGAAACCGGCATTGGCCGGCTTATTCACGAAGGTTGCGTTGCCAAGGTGATTTGTTCATTTCCCGTGAGCAAGGAATCGTACGTGTTCCGCGATTGGTACGACAGAGGAGCGATCGAACTGGAGCTTGTTCCTCAAGGCACCCTGGCGGAACGCCTTCGGAGCGGCGGCGCGGGCCTGGGCGGCTTTCTCACGCCGACCGGTGTGGGAACAGAAGTCGCCGCTGGCAAGCAATGTATTCATGTAAATGGCCGTGACTATTTGCTGGAGCTGCCGCTGCGCGGCGATTTTGCGCTTATTAAAGCCGACAAGGTCGACCCGCGAGGTAACTTGACTTATCGCAAGGCCGCCAGGAACTTCAATCCCGTGATGGCAATGGCTGCCGATCAGGTATTGGTCGTGGCCAGCGAAGAAGTTCCTCTGGGGGCGATTGACCCCGAACACGTCATTACGCCGGGCTTATTTGTCGACCGCTACTGCATTGTTCCGCGCGAACAGACATCACTAGGAGGCCGTTGAAATGGCATTGAACCGCTATAGCAAAAAAGAGATGGCCTGTCGTGTCGCGAACGAACTGCAGGAAGGCTGGGTAGTTAATGTGGGCATCGGAATGCCTCTCACGGTGCTGCCCTTCGTTTCAGTCGAGCGCGGCGTGATCTTTCATAGTGAGAACGGCATTATCGGAATGGGACCCGAATTAGAAGACCCCTCGAAAGGAGATACGGATCTGCTTAGCGCCGGAAAACGGCCGGTATCGCTTATTCCGGGCGGTTCCTTTGTGCACCATGCGGATTCATTTCTCATCGCGCGGGGTGGCAAGCTCGACGCGGCGATTCTTGGCGCTTATCAGGTTGCCAGCAATGGCGATCTCGCGAACTGGAAGCTGCCCGGCGCGAAGCTGGGCAGTATCGGAGGCGCGATGGACATCGCGGTAGGTGCGCGGCGCGTCTTCGTCGTGATGTCGCACACGGCAAATGATGGAACGCCCAAGATTCTTGAAACGTTGAGCTATCCGGTCACGGCGCGCGGATGTGTCACCAAGATCTTCACCGATATTGCAGTGATATCGGTGACCGACGATGGCCTTGTTCTGGAAGAAATGCCGCAGGGCGTGACGATTGCCGATGTGCAGAACGTGACGGCGGCGCCTCTGATAGCGTCACCTTCGCTTGGCTAAAAAACGCTTGTTTTCGTACCTAACGACTCTGGGAATCTCAACGTATGGATCTGACCAAAGATGATGTGCTGAAGATAATCAAGCTGATCGACGAATCGGGGTATGCGGACGTGCGTCTTGAAGTGGGCGATTTCAAGTTGCATGTGCAGCGTACGGGCGGGTCTCAGTTGCCGGCGCCGCCCTCCGCAGAGCCTAAGGCCGCCATACCAACGGCCGCCGTTGCCGCTACACAAGCGCCGCCAGCCAGCCAGGAGGTCATTATTCCGGAGGGTTTGATTGCCATCCGGTCTCCCATGTTGGGTACCTTTTACCGCGCGTCAGGTCCGGGCGAAAAACCATTTGTCGAGGTGGGGCAGCAGGTGGCGCCCGAAGACACGGTTTGTCTGGTTGAAGTGATGAAACTGTTCAATTCCGTGAAGGCCGAGGTGGCGGGAAGAGTCGCCAAGATTGTCGTCGAAAACGCCGAGCTGGTCGAACACGACCAGGTGCTTATTCTTATTGAACCTACCCGCTAGGCCTGGCCTGAAGGTGGAGCCAATATGCCTGAAATAAAAATTATCGATACGACATTGCGTGACGCCCATCAATGCCTGTGGGCTACCAGGATGACAACCGCAATGATGCTGCCGGTTGCTGAACGCATGGATCGTGCCGGATTCGAGTGTATTGATCTGGTGGGCGGCCCGCAGTTCGACGTTTGCGTGCGTTATCTCAAGGAGAATCCTTGGGAGAGAATCCGACTGATGCGTCAAAAAGTGCGCAATACCAAGATGCAATGGGCTCAACGCGGGAAAAGCCTCTTATCGTTCGATGTGCTACCGGATGACGTCAACGCGCTTTGGCTGGAATTAATGGCCCGCAACGGCATTCGACGGGTCCGTGTCAACGATCCGCTTGGCGACAGCGAGAATTTGCTGGAAACAATGCACCAGGCGAAAGCGCTCGGCATGGAGGTAGTGGGGGCTATCGTCTATTGCCTGAGTCCGGTGCACACCGATGAGTTCTTTGCAGCGAAGACGAAGGTGCTTATCGAGCGCGGTGGTGTGGACGTCATGATGATCAAGGACCCGGGTGGGTTATTAACGCCCGATCGGATCCGCACTTTGGTGCCGGCGATGCTGGCCGTCATGGGCGATGTGCCGCTGGAGCTTCACAGCCATTGCATTACGGGGTTGGCGCCGCTGGTCTATCTTGAAGCGGTGAAGTTGGGGGTGACGCTTATTGAAACGTCGATTGCCCCGCTGGCACAGGGGCCGGCGCAGCCTGCGACGCAGACCATGGTGCGCAATCTGCGCGATATGGGTTACGAGATCAACCTGGACGATGAAATCGTAGACGCTGTTTCTGATCACTTCAGCGCAATAGCGAGGCACGAGAACTTGCCGGTTGGCGTTCCTGCTGAGTACGACGAATTTCATTACAAACATCAGATCCCCGGCGGAATGATGGAGAACATGAAATTTCAGCTTAAGCAGGCCGGGCTTATTGATCGATTTGATGAAGTTCTTGAAGAAGCATCAAGAGTCTTCAAGGAACTGGGTTGGCCCGTTATGGTGACACCGTACTCGCAATTGGTGGGTATTCAGTCGGTGCTTAACGTGGTGCAGGGAGAACGGTACAAAACTATTCCGGATGAAGTTAAGAAGTACGCCTGCGGGTATTACGGGAAAATCGTCGCCCCTGTCGAACCAAACGTTCTCGACAAAATTATTTCGAACGGCTCCCCGAATATTCCGCTCGTGCCGCAACCCCTGGAGCCGGCCCTGCCGGCACTAAGAAAAAAGTATCCCAATCTCGAAGATGAGGAACGCCTGCTGCGGTATATGTATCCGGGGAGCCAGGTTGACGACATGATTGGGGCGGGGCCGATGTGTACTGACTATCAATTTGAAAAACCAATCATTCAGTTGTTGCGCGAACTATCCGCCCGGCCCGCGGTTGCCCGCGTTCATATTCAAACAGCCGGTTTGCGGCTGGATGCTTCTCATTAGGCAGCAAACATCAAGCATCTTATAAATGCACAAGGAGACAGTGATGATCCGCAATACATTTATCGTGCAGGCGGGGCGTTGTCTGGTCGCGATGGTTGCAGCGTGTGCGGTGGCACAGGCGAGCGCGCAGACTTATCCAACCCGGCCCATTACATTGGTAGTGCCTTACGCGGCCGGCGGTATCGTTGATTTCATCGGACGCACGACGGCTGAAGCGCTGGCGGAGCGGCTTGGGCAGACCGTGATAGTTGAGAACGTGGCTGGTGCCAGCGGCACTATCGGAGCGGCTCGGGTTGCACATTCTCGGCCGGATGGTTACACGCTGCTGATCGGCTCGGGCAGTGAAATGAATGTGGCCAAGATGATCGGCGTGCCCGTATCGTACGATGTATCTGATTTTACGCCCATAACATTTATCGGGACCACGCCGATGGTGTTGGTAGGAAACGCGCAGGCGAAGCCGAAAACTACAGTTGAATTGCTGGCGGCCGTGAAATCCAGCCCGACCAGCTATGCATACGGCACGCCTGGCGTCGGATCGCCGAACCAGTTCGCGGGCGAGCTGATGAACATGCTGGAGAATATCGATATCGAGCATATCCCCTACAAAGGGGCGGGCCCGATATTTCCGGACCTGATGGGCGGGCACTTGCCCCTGGCGATCGTCACGCTTGGTAGCGCTATTCCGTATATTACTTCTGGCAAGATCAAAGCCTATGGTGTGACAGAGGCGGAGCGGTACCCTTTATTGCCGGACGTTCCCGCGCTCGCCGAGGTTCCGAGTCTGGAAAGCATGAATATGGCCATATGGTGGGGTCTCTTTGCGCCATCGAAAACGCCGTCCGATGTTGTACAGAAACTTCAGCAGGAGTTCATGGCGGTTCTTAAAACTCCCAAGGTTGCACAGAAATTAACCGCGCAGGCGGCGACCGTGCGGGCGGGGACAAGCGCCGAGTTGAGCGATTACATGCAGGCCGATGCCGAGCGGTATCGCAAGGTGCTGGCAACGGTGTCCATCACGGCGTCAGCGCCGTAGCAAGGCAGCACGAGCCGCCAAGGCGCGTGCCTCGCATGGCGCCAATCACATTTAATCGACCGTGAACGATCGAGCTAAACAGTATGACAACGTCGACGAATGTTGGAATAAAAAAATTATTCGTGGCCAATCGAGGTGAGATCGCGGTAAGGATCATTAGCGCCGCGCGGAAGGCCGGCCTTCAGACAGTGATTGGCGTGTCGGCTGCCGATCGCGAAACACTGGGGGCGCGGATGGCCGACCGGGCGATCTGCATCGGCCCGGCGCCTGCCGCGCAGAGTTATCTCAATATGCCGGCTGTCGTGTCCGCGGCGTTGGGAACGGGGTGTGACGCCATTCACCCTGGCTATGGATTTCTATCAGAGCGGGCTGCTTTCAGGCGTTTATGTGACGAACACGGCTTGATTTTCGTTGGACCGGAAGCGACCGCAATCGAGTCAATGGGCGACAAGCTGGCTGCGCGTAAAGCCGCGGCGGCGGCCAGCGTACCGATTGTGCCGGGCACCGATCAGGTGAAGTCCGTACATGGTGCCGTGGAGTTTGGCGCAACCCACGGCTTTCCGTTTTTGATCAAGGCAAGCGCGGGCGGCGGCGGTCGAGGCATGCGCATCGTTCATGGTCCGGGTGAGGTTGCTGAGGCGTTTGCGGGAGCGACGGCAGAGGCCAATGCCGCATTCGGAGATCCGACGCTCTACATTGAACGCTACATCACCAAGGGCCGACACATCGAGATCCAAGTGCTGGCAGATCGGCATGGTAATGTGATCCATCTGGGCGAACGGGACTGTTCTACTCAGCGTCGCCATCAGAAACTGATCGAAGAGGCGCCCTCTCCGGTGATTGATACGGCTACTCGGACCGAGATGGCCGATGCCGCCGTCAGGCTTATGCGCAGCGTGGGATACTGCAGCGCGGGAACGGTCGAGTTCATCTACGACATGGACTCCAGGCAGTACTACTTTCTAGAAGTCAACACCCGTATTCAGGTCGAGCATCCTGTTACAGAGATGATCACTGGCGTCGATCTGGTTTACGAGCAGTTGCGCGTGGCAATGGGCCTGCCACTGTCGGTGAAACAAAGCGATGTTCGTACGCATGGCCATGCGATCGAATGCCGTATCAACGCTGAAGATCCGCAGAAAAATTTCATGCCCTCGCCGGGAAAATTGCACTGCTGGCAGCCACCCTGCGCCCCGGATGTGCGTGTGGATTCCCATTGCTATCCTGGGTATGTGATACCGCCGTTCTACGATTCCATGATCGCGAAGCTGATCGTCCACGGCGACGATCGTCGACAGGCGATTCAGAAGATGTCCGCCGCACTGAATGAGTTCAAGATAGAAGGGGTAGAAACGACCCAGGCTTTTCAGCGAGCAGTTATCGAGCATCCCGATTTCGATTCAGGACGCGTGACGACCCGATGGGTTGAAGAGCAGTTTTCCGCGGTATGACGGTCCGAACGAAGACATGAAAAAAATCAGAATCATCGATACGACGTTGCGTGATGCGCATCAGTGCCTTTGGGCAACCCGGATGACGACCGCGATGATGCTTGCAATTGCCGATCGTCTGGACCGAGTAGGATTTGACGCGATCGACTTGCCCAGCGGGGCTGCCCATATCGATGTTGCGGTCCGGTTCTTAAAAGAGGATCCCTGGGAAAAAATCCGTTTGCTATGCGGCGCTATCACGCGCACACCGATGTACGGCGCCGTGCATAGCAAAAGCGGAATAGGCTTCAACATCGTGCCCGACGACATCCCGTTGTTGTGGCTGGAGCGGTTGAGTGCAAATGGAATGAAGCGGGTTCGCATTTATGAGCCGCTGGGCGATCTCGACATTATTTTTCCGCTTCTGCGTCGCGCGAAAGCGCTGGGCGTGTATGCAGTCGGCGCATTGCCGTATAGCCTTAGCCCGGTTCATACTGACGAGCTCTATGCGCAGAATACGCGCGACTTGATTAAAGAGGCTGGCGTCGATGCCATCATGCTGAAGGATGCCGGCGGATTGTTGACGCCCGATCGGATCCGGACGCTGGTTCCTGCAATTCGACGTGCAATGCCCGCCGGCATGCCGCTTGAGTTGCATAGCCACTGCACCACAGGGCTCGCGCCGTTGGTTTATTTGGAAAGCGTCGGACTAGGCGTGGACGCATTGCATACGTCTATTGCCCCTCTGGCCAACGGCGAAGCGCAGCCTGCCACGCAGACCATGATCCGAAATCTGAGGGATCGGGGGTACCGCGTGGATCTGGACGAAGACCTGATTGCCAGTATCAGCGAAACACTGGGGCAAATCGCCGATCAGGAAGGCAAGCCAGTAGGCGTGCCCAAGGCCTATGATGCATTTCACTATGAGCATCAGGCACCCGGAGGTATGCAATCCAATTTTCGGCTTTCTCTCGCAGAGGCGGGCCTGTCTGACAAGTTCGATGACGTACTGCGCGAGTGTGCGCGCATTCGCGCGGACCTCGGGTGGCCCATCATGATTACACCTTTTGCCCAGTTCGTCGGGACACAGGCAGTGCTCAATGTGGTTCACGGCGAACGCTACCGTGTCGTGCCCGATGAAGTAAAAAAATATGCGCTGGGTTACTACGGAAAATTATTGGCGCCGGTTGATCCATTAGTGTTGGAGAAAATCATTGCCAACGGTTCGCAAGATATTGCGCTGGTTCCGCCGGAAATACCACCCGCGTTGCCGGCATTGCGCGCTAAGTATCCGGACGCATCTGATGAAGAACGGTTGTTGCGTTATGCATTTCCCGGCAGCCAGATTGACGACATGCTTGCCGCTGGCCCGATAGCACAACGGTATGAATTACTGCCGCCCGTTGTCCAGTTGATTCGCGGTTTGCGCGGTTCGGGCCTGCGAGATGTTTCGTTGCAGTATGGCAATACTCGCTTGGCGTTGCGCGTCTGACCTGGCGATCGCCGCTGGGCATTCACATGCGCGACGGCATCCACGTAACCAGAATCGGGAACCACCACAGTATGGTGATGAGTGCCGTCATCAGCAGAAAGTAGGGAAAGCAGACCTTGGCTGTCAGGCTCGGGCTACCCGGCGCGCCTGCGCCACGCCAGGAACACCGCGGCAATGGGGGCCAGTATGGTCAGCCACGACAGGGTGTCCCAGACGCCATCGCCGAGCAGCGCCGAGACCAGGCCGATGGCGGTGGCCACGCCCAGCCATACCGGGATGCGGAAGACTTCGCGCGCCGATTGCAGGTGGTCGGTGCGCACCAGGCGCGATTCGTACCGGTTCATGGCGCGGCCTCGTTGGTGTTGGCGCGGCGCATGGCATGGGCGGGTTCCGGCGCGCCGCCGGATTGGGCTTTCGGCGCCGCCGCCGGCTTGGGTTTGCGCAGCCACAGGTACAGGCCGCTGCACAGTACGATGATGGCAAAGATGTCCAGCACGGCCCACAGCAGCTTCAGCGGCAGGCCGCCGTAGTCGCCGAAGTGCAGCGGCTGCGACAGGAACAGCGTCTTCACGTACCAGGGCATGTCGCGCGTATCGGTCAGCTTGCCGGTGGTGGCGTCGACCAGGGCTGGCTTGAGCAGGCGCGCGGTGACGGGGGTGCTGCCCTTCAGGAAGAAGGTGTAGTGGTGCGGGCTTGAGAACATCGTGCCGGGAAAGGCGACCAGGCTGACCGTCATGTCGGGCACCGCGGCGCGGGCGGCGCGGATGGACGCTTCCAGGTGCGCGGGCTGGGTCACGGGCGGCAAGCCCTTGTAGGGCGCCGTCATTTCGGCCATCTGGTCCATCTGCCAGAGGCCCAGGATGACCCGGTTCAGTGTATTGATGGTGCCCGTGAGCCCCACGACGGTAAGCCACACCACCGCGGCGATGCCCAGCAGGTTGTGCCAGTCCAGCCATTTGACGCGCGTGCTGCGCTGGGTGCGCAGTGCGCCGAATTTCAACCGGCGCATGAACGGGTAGTACAGCACCACTCCCGACACGATGGCCACCACCATCAGCAGGCCCATCAAGCCCAGGAACAGCATGCCCGGCAGCCCCGCGAACATGTCGGTGTGCAGCTTGAGCATGACATACATGAAGCCCTCATTGGTCTTGGGTTCGTCCAGCACCCTGGCGGTGCGCGAGTCGACGATGACGGCGTTGTTTTCTTCGGGCGGCGCGTCCACGGCGCTGGCCATCGACACATAGGTGATGTCGGGATGCTCGTCCTGTTCCCAGAACATGTAGCGGATGACTTCGCCCGGGCGGCGTTCCAGCGCGGCCTGCGCAATCCGGTCCAGGCTGGCGTTCGGCGTGCCCGCGGGCATGGGCGGGGCCTCGACCACGCCGGTCAGGTGTTCGATTTCTTCGTGGAAGATCAGCGGCAGGCCGGTCAGGCACAGCAGCAGCATGAACACCGTGCAGACCAGGCTGCTCCATTTGTGGATCCAGGACCAGGTGTGTGTGGACATGGGGCGCTCTTAGAAGCCGATGCTGGCCGACAGGGTGACGGTGCGCGGCGCGCCCACGAACAGATAGCCGGCGGTGGCGGTGCCCCAGTAATCCCGGTCGAACAGGTTTTCCACGTTCAGGCGGATGGTAAGGGGCTTGCCGCTGACTTTGGTTTCGTAGCGCGCGCCGGCGTCGAACCGGGTCCAGCTGGGCACCGATAGCGTGTTGGCGGCGTCGGCATAGGTGCTGGCGGTGTAGACCATGCGGCCGCTGAGCGTGAGGCCCGGCATGAAAGGGGTGTCCCATTCGGCGCCCAGGTTGAATTGCCAGTCGGGCACGCCGATGGCCTTGTTGTCTTCGAGCCCCGGGTCCACGGCCTTGTTGATGACGCCATCGATGTAGCTGATACCGCCCAGCAGCCGCACGCCGCGCGCCACTTCGCCGGCGAAGGTGGCCTCGATGCCGCGGTTGCGCTGTTCGCCGAACACGCCGAAGGTATTGCCCGAGATGCCGGAGCTGGGCCTGGTCAGTTCGAACAGGCTGAGCGTGGCCAGCATGTCGTCGTCCGGGCTGTACTTGATGCCGACTTCTTTTTGCTTGGACTTGAACGGCGCCAGCTGTTCGCCCGGATTGTTGATCGCCGCGCTGGTGGGCGCAGTATCGCCCTGCGACAGGCCTTCGACATAGCTGGCATACAGCGACAGGTCGGGCCGCACCCTGATCACCGCGCCGACAAACGGCGTGGTGGCGTGCTCGTCGTAGTACGGCCCGTTGGCTGCGCCGGTCGAGAAATCGTAATTCTGGCTGGCCACCTGCTGGCGGCGTGCGCCCAAGGTCAGCTGCAGTCTGTCCTGCATGAACGATATCGTGTCCGCCAGGGCGTAGCTGGTCAGTTTGGTGCGCTGGTATCGCCGCAGCGGATTGTCGATACCCGAGGTGGAGGGGGTATCGAAGACGTCGCCCGAGTAGATGTTGGAGAAGCCGCCGGGATAGCCCGTGTAGAAGCCCAGGCGCTGGTCCTGGTCGAGCTTGGTGTAGCTGAACGCCATGTTGTGGCGCACCGGCCCCGTCGAGAATCTGCCGCGCAGGCCGGCCTCGGTAGATTTGCTGTCGACTGTCATGCGCTGCCAGCCGCCGAAATAGGAATAGTCGCCTTGCGCATTCAGCAGCACGGGATTGGCGGCGATCGAGTCCCAGTCGAGTTTGCGCTGGCCGTATCCGGCGTAGGCGGTGATGTGGTCCGTCAGGTCGTATTCGACCTTGAACACGCCCGATTTATTGATGCCGTCGCTCCAGCCCAGGCCGGGATAGGGGTTGTTGTTGCTGGGCGCATCGGGGATCGAAGTCAGAGTCGGGCCTGGCTGGAACTGGCGCACGACATTGTCGATGCGTTCTTTCTGCCACAGCAGGTCGAGCGATGCGCGCAGTGCGTCACCCCGGTAGTCCAGCGCCACGGAGCCCAGACTTTCGTCTACGGACTGATCTTTGATTGGCGTATCGCCGTTGCGGGTCATGGCGTTGACGCGTATGCCGAAGGCGTTGTCCGGCCCGAAGCGGCGGCCGATGTCTGCATGCACGCCGAATACGGAATCCGACGACACGCTGCCCGTCAGGCGGGTGATCGGTTCGTCGGTGGCGCGCTTGGGTACAAGGTTGACGACGCCGCCCACGCTGCCGCCAGGCGTCATGCCGAACAGTGCGGCCGACGGGCCTTTGATGATTTCCACCCGATCCAGCATTTCGACGGGGGCGCGCCAGTATGGCGTCAGGCCGAACATGCCATTCAGGGCGAAGTCGCCGCTGGGCACCGTGAAGCCGCGGATGGTGAGGTCTTCGTTGATGTTGGACCGCGCGCTGCCCATGCGCACCGACGGGTCCGAGCTGGCCACGTCGGCGACCGAGCGGGCCTGCTCGTTTTCCATGGTCTGGGCGGTGTAGCTGGTGACGCTAAAGGGCGTGTCCATGACGGACGTGTTGCCCAGAATACCCATGCGGGCGCCGCTGCCGATCTGGCCGCCCGCGATCGGCGCGGGCGCTTCGTCCATGGCCGCCGGCGCGCCCGATACGGTGATGGAGGGCAGGACCGTCGTTGCCGTTGTGTCTGGAGCTGTTGTCTGCGCGGCTATGGTGGCGGCATAGGATGCTGTGCTGCCGACGAGGGCGAGTTTGATGGTCATGGCCGCGCGGCTTTTCGCCCCTGTGCGGCTCCCCGGAGTCTTCTGCATCATCGCCCTTATGGTTAAGAATTAAATCAAACATGATAAGCATTATCATTCAATATTATCGCCATGATCGCGACGCTGGTCAATGGAGGCCGGAGGGATCCAGTGCGCCGCTGGCACAGGCCGCTGATGACGCGCTTGCCTACACTTGCCGGCAGCTGAAGCTCGATCTTGACGAGGCCGCCCGCGCTGGCATTGCGCCGCTTTGGCGGGCCGGCATCTGTGTCGGGGTCATTCAACAAAGCCAGAATAAGTCAGCAGGGTGCCGATAAAATTCTGTACCAAGGCATTCTGATTAGTTTTTAATCGTGCAATAGCAAGTTCCGCCATGACCGACGTTGTGTTGTCCAGCGGTACGCCAACCAATATGTTTTGCCTGGTTTTGATAATAGAGGCCGGAACCAGCGCAATACCCACGCCCGCTTCGACCAGCGTCAAGATCGTTGGCAGACGGCTCTCTTGTATATATGCGGGTTTTTTTCCGGCATTCGAAAACATGCGCTCGATAAGGCTGCCAAAATATGGGGAAACTTTCTTCTCGTATGCGATCAGCGGATGGTCGAGCAGTTGATCGGCACTGATGGTGCCATAGAGCAATGCAGATTCCTTACGCATGGCTGCACAGATTGGTTCTTTGTGAACCGTCGTGAGCACGACATCCGGTGATACCGCGCATGGGCGCATCAGCGCTACGTCGATCCGAAGCAGCTTGAGCGCATCTTCCATCTCGACCGAGTTCATTTCCTGCAGATCGAGTTGCACATCCGGGTGCAGCGTGCGGTATTTCAGAAGAGCTCCAATTACGGGGGTGCTTGCCGCCGTTGGGGTAAGGCCGATAGCCAGCCTGCCCCCATTACTTTGCGATGCGTCTCTGACCGATCGCAGCATACCTTCCAGCCGGTTGAATATCTCTTGAAGCTCAGCGTGCATTATTGCGCCCGCCGGCGTGAGCTTGACCGCGCGCGTTGTCCGGGTAAATAGAGCAACCCCCGCGATTTCCTCTAGTTGCTTGATGTGCTTGCTGAGCGGAGGTGGCGACAGGTGCAGCCGCGCCGCCGCGCGGCCGAAGTGCAACTCTTGAGCCAGCACGTAAAACGCCGCCAAATGCCTGAGCTCGAGCTTCATTATTTCTTTTATTGACATAAATTCAAAGAAATATAGAAATAGACTGGAACTAGTTCATCTTATAAGATTTTCGGCAAGGTTAGAAGAATCACATTTTTCGCATGGAGAGAAAATATCGTGGTCGCAGGCCAGCCGCAAAAGAGTTTTGCAGAGAATTTCGACCGTGCCGCTCAGCAAGGCCAATTACTTGTGCATTGCCGCGCGGTGATTGCGGAAAAAGAACCGCAAATTAAAGCGTGGGCTCATATCGACGATTCCGAATCCGGCATGGCCGGCTCGCCAGGCGCTCTGGAAGGCGTACCTTTTGGCGTCAAAGACGTAATTAACGTCCAAGCCATGCCGACCCGCTGCGGGTCCGTGGCCGAGGACGGCCAGATAAGGCAATTTGACGCGGCCAGCGTCGGAATCCTGAGGGCGGCGGGCGCCATACCCATAGGCAAGACCACGACTTGTGAATATGCATTCCGCACTCCGGGCCCGACTAAAAATCCGCGGAACATACTACATACGCCAGGCGGTTCCTCTAGCGGCTCGGCCGCCGCGGTAGCCGCAGGAATGGTGCCCTTCGCATTGAGTACGCAGACCGGAGGGTCAATCATTCGTCCGGCGGCATATTGTGGCGTGGTGGGATTTAAACCCACTTACGGCCTGGTTCCGCGCGATGGCCTGAAAATAACCTGTGAATCGCTGGATGTCATTGGCTGGCACGCCGTGGATTTGCAGTGGGCAAAGAAAGTCGCGGATGTAATGCTGCCGAAGCGCCGGGATGAATCGGACGTTCGTCCAAGGAAAAAGGTGGCGATCGCGATTTATGACGCGGACACACAGATCGATAATACAACCAGCGATATCATCGCGGCGGTCAGAGACCGCCTGGATTCGCACTCCATTGAAAACACCATAATAAAAAATCAAGACGTGATGGACCGGCTTGCGGCGGCACATAAAACCATCATGCAGTATGAATTTGCACGCAGCCTTGCGCCGGTTGTGAGCGTAAACCCCAATGGCCTTAGTGCGGCATTACTGAAGAATGTAGAAGAAGGCCTGCGAGTGACGGGGGAGCAATATCTCGAAATGAAGGCGCTGCAGCTGGCGCTGAGATTCTCGTGGAAACAATTGTATGGGGAGGCCGACTACATCATTACACCAAGCGCCGCGGGATTGCCTACTACCGATTTATCCAATGTCGGGGCTCCGTCGTATAACAAAATATGGTCGGTACTGGGCTGGCCGTGCTGCCATTTACCGTTGGCCGCGGCGCCGAATAATTTATCTGCCGGCGTACAGCTGGTAGCGTCCTTTGGCGGAGATCACAGGCTCATTCAGCACGCTATGACGCTGGACCGTCTTTTCAGGAAGGAGGGCGGCTAGGCATATTCAGGGTGTCATCGGGTTAGAAAATACTATATACCAAGGGAGTAGTCATGCGTATTAATCCAGCAATCAAAAAAAAGGTCATTGTCGCGGCATTTTGCTTTCTGGGCCTGGCGGGCACTGCCCAGGGAGACACGCTTGCCAGAATACAAGAATCCGGAGTGCTGAAAGTCGGCACTGAAGCCGCGATGCCGCCCCTCGAGTTTGTGCAGGACGGAAAAATTGTCGGGTTCGGCAAGGACATTCTGGACCACATCGTTGCCAAGAATAAGCTAAGCCTGGATCAAGTGAATCTGCCATGGCAGGGGATACTTCCGGGCCTGACGGCCAAGCGTTTCGACCTGGTTGCCACGGCAGTAACCATCACCCCTGCACGCGCCAAGAATTTCGCATTCACGATACCGGTAGCCGAGTCCACGACATATGTGCTGAAGCGTGCCGATAATGATTCCATCAAGACCATGGATGATCTGAACGGAAAAATAGGCGGCACTCAAATCGGCTCGGCTACCGAGGCGGTGCTGAGGAAATGGGATAAGGAGCAGAAAGAAAAGGGCAAACCGGGGCTGAAAGAAATAAAACTCTATACCACGTTCCCCGAGGTCTATCTTGGGGTTGCGAATGGCGAGCTCGATATTGGCGTCCACAGCCTTACGGCACTGACATCGCTCATGAAAAACAGGCCGGGCATATATGACCTGGTGGGAAGAATCAGCGACCGTTCTTTTTACGCCTGGCTGACCCGCCCGGAAGACAAGACCCTGCGCGACTTCATCAACAAGAATTTCGAAGAGATGATCAAGGATGGGAAGATGGAGGCCATACAGAAAAAATGGTTTAGCCAGCCTGTAGATTTGCCGCTTACGGGGTATCTGCCGGAAGGTGCGCAGTAGCGCCGCGCGGAATATGGGGGGGTTATATGCTGGACTTGATCTACGCAGTACAGGCAATTCCGAAATTAGCGGTGGGCCTGTCAATCGCCGTGGGCTTCACTTGCCTGGCGCTGTTTCTCAGCGTTACGGGCGGGCTGATTCTGAGTTATATCAGATCGTTCAACATACGTACTGTAAATATAATTATAAATGCCTATGTGACATACATACGTGGCACCCCTCTTTTGGTTCAGCTGTATCTTGTTTATTACCTGTTGCCGGAGATTGGATTCGAGCTGCCGGCATTTGTAGCCGGCTTGACCGCGTTCGTACTGAACAGTGCGGCAATCATGCATGAAGTAATACGGGGCGGCCTCAGTTCCATACCGCCTGGCCAGCAAGAGGCCGCGATTGCCGCCGGAATGACGAACCGGGCGATCTGGCGTTATATCACTTTCCCACAGGCGCTGATTAAAGTGCTGCCGCAGATAATAAGCGAATTCACCATTTTGTTGAAAGCGACACCGCTGCTTGCGTTTATTTCCATTGTCGAAACGTTTCGAATTGCTCAATTAATTTATTCGAATAATTATCGGCCAATCGAAGTTCTGATCGGCGCCGCGATCATATTCTTTTGCGTGAATTTCTCGGTCAGCCGCTTGGGGATTTTCATGGAAAAGAAGCTGGCCGGCAGGGGGCTCTGATCATGATGGGACTGAATATTGACGTAATACGAGAGAATCTGCCGTTGTTCCTGGAAGGGTTGGGCGTGACCATGCTGATCAGCGTGGTCGCGATTCCGGCGGCTATTATGCTGGGTGCGATCGTCGCACTGTGCCGCCTGTCATCCCTGAAAATACTCAGGACTGGCGCGCTGTGCTATCTGGAAATACTGAGAAACGTGCCGTTCATGATCCAGGTGTTTCTCATCTATTACCTGTTGCCCTTTTACGGGTTCAGGTTTCCGGCATATGTGGTGGGGATTATCGGCCTGTCGATTTATGCGAGCTCGTATTTTTCGGAAATAATCCGGGCGGCCATATTGTCGTTGCCGACTGGCCAGTTGGAATCGGCACGATCTATGGGAATGAGCAAATTGCAGGCCATGATACACATCGTGCTGCCCCAATTGCCGCCTTATATTGTGCCGCCGTTCATCAATCAGTCGTCGACGCTTATCAAGGACACAGCGATTCTGTCCACTATTACTGTGCAGGAGCTGACGATGGCCACCCAGAGGGTTCAGCAGGAAAGCTACGACTTTGTGGAGCCATTGGTGTTTGCCGCGGCATTATATCTTGCGATCAATACGATCATGATTTTCACGATGAGCAAGATAAAACAGGCCAAATCCACCTGATGGTTAGCGGAATCCCATTGCGGAGATGTGCATGCTGAAAGAACTTAATAATGGCCAGGATGTGGAATTACTGAAAATCCGAGGCTTGAAAAAAAAATTCAAGGGCGTTCCGGCGTTGTGCGGTGTTGATTTGTCGGTTAATTCGGGCGAAATCGTCTGCATTATCGGGCCGAGCGGCTGCGGGAAAAGCACCTTGTTGCGCAGCATTAATTATCTGTCTGAACCGGACGAAGGTGAAATTTATCTGAACGGCACGCCAGTCAAGCCTGAAAGAACAGGTATTTTCAAGAATGATGCGCGATTGAATCAGCAGCGCGCGAAGATAGGAATGGTTTTTCAGTCTTTCAACTTATGGCCGCATCTTCCGGTTATCGCCAACCTCACCTTGGCGCCGATAAAGGTGCTGGGCTGCCCGGCGGAAGAGGCCGATAAACGTGCGCGGGAACTGCTTGAGAAAGTAGGCCTGTCCGCGAAAGCGCGCGCTCTGCCGTCTCAATTGTCGGGTGGGCAGCAGCAGCGCGTGGGCATTGCGCGCGCCCTTGCCATGAATCCGTCGTTACTGCTTTTCGATGAGCCCACTTCGGCCCTGGACCCGGAACTCGTCCAGGAAGTGTTGAATGTAATGCTGGACCTGGCAGCCGAAAAGAAAACGATGATCGTCGTTACCCATGAGATGAAATTCGCTGAGAAAGTGGCGGACAGGATCATCTTCATGGACGGGGGGAAAATCCTTGAGCAAGGTCCCCCGCAAAGCCTGCTGCGCGATCCGAAGTGCGACCGGCTTGCGTCGTTTCTCAATCTTGTGGGATAAACCAGGAGGCTAATATGAGCAGCATCGTTATAAAGGGCGGAGAAGCAGGATCCATCGACCTGCAGAAAGGCGATTATCTGGAAATTACCAATCTCGAAGGCGAGCAGGTCTGCGATTTTTTTGCGTTCAAGCTGGGCGACGTCAAGGAATTTCTTTCCCCCTCGCATATCCGTTCCGTGTTGCGGCGAACTTACATAAAAAGGGGCGATTTCCTATATTCGGTTTATCGAAATCCGATGTTCGAACTGGTGCTGGATGATGTCGGAGTGCATGATTTTTGTGTACCAGCCTGCGATCCGCAGCGGTATTTGATGGACTACAACGCGGCGGATCATCGCAACTGCCGATGCAATCTTTTTGAAATCATGAAATCGCATGACGTTGCGTACGAGTATCTGCCGGACCCTGTGAACCTGTTCCAGGAAACCTCTATGAATACTAAAGGCTTGATTCTCAGCGGCGTATCGCCGGCCAAGGCCGGAGATCGCGTAGTGTTGAAAGCCTGCATGGATGTCAAGGCCGTGGGGTCGGCTTGTCCGCAGGATCTTTCCCCGGTAAACAATTTCAAACCAACGGACATTCAGTTCAGGAAATTGGAGCCCAAGGATATTGCGGCGCTTCCGGGGGCCGGCGGCTGAACCGCCTGTCACTACCTGGGCCGGCGCCTTCTGGCCGGGCGCGATTCGCGCCAGGCGATGTACACGCCGCTGCCGACGATGAGCGCCGCGCCGGCGCAGTCGTACACGTCGGGCGCGTCGTGCCATACCAGCCAGCCCAGCAGCGAGGCCCACAGCAGCGCGCCGTAGTCGAACGGCGCCACCACCGAGGCCGGGCCAATGCGAAAGCCCTGGGTGATGAAGGTCAGCCCCAGGGTGCTGAACAATGCGATACCGGCGAAGTGGGGCAGATGCGGCCATTGCAGCGGCGTCCAGAAGGCCGGCACGGCCACGGCGCTGCAGACGAACTGGCCGGCCACGATGTAGAACGTGGTGGTGAGCATGCTCTCGGCCCGCCCGATGGCGCGCGCCGAGAGCATCATGACGGCGTACAGCACCGCCGTGACCAGCGGGTAAAGCGCGGCCGGCTGGAAGCTGGCCGCGCCCGGGCGTACGATGACCAGCACGCCGGCGAAGCCGGCCGCCACGGCCAGCCAGCGGGCGCCGTCCACGCGTTCTTTGAGCGCCAGCACCGACAGGGCGGTGACGAACAGCGGCGCGGCGAACACGATGGCGATGCCTTCGGCCAGCGGCAGGGCCTGCAGGCCCAGATAGAAAAAACTGGCCGAGATGATGTTGAGGGCGCCGCGCAGCAGGTGCAGGCCCAGGTGGCGCGTGCGCAGCGCCGGGCGGCCGCCCACTGCGGCAGCCAGGGCCAGCACGAACGGCAGGGCGATGGCGGCGCGCAGGAACAGGATCTGTAGCGGGCTGTAGTGCTGGCCCACCCATTTGGCCAGCGCGTCGCTGATGGTCAGGAACAGCACGCCGACTGACACGCAGGCGATGCCGGCGAGCGGGCGATCGGTCATGGCACATCCGGAGTACGGCAGAGGAATGCCAATGATAGGGCAAGTGCGGCGGCCCGCCGCGCCTGGCTGGACGCTTAGCTGGGGGCCTGGGCGGGCGCGGGCAGCGGCGCGTCGGCGATGCCGTCGCCCGCGCCGACCAGCGCGTAGTTGTACCCCTGACCTGACCAATAGCGGGCCAGCAGCCTGCCGTCGCGCCGGCTGCCCTGCGCCAGCATCTGCTTGTCCGGCCCGGGCGGACGGATGTAGAAACTGGCGCGCTGCCCGGCGTTTTCGTAGATGACGATCGCCGCCGGGCCCTGATCGGTGGCCAGCAGGCGGGCCGCCACCGGCTTGAAGCCGCTGGCGCTGAGATCGGGCAGGCGCTGGGCATGCGCGAAATAATCGTCCAGCCAGCTTTGCAGGTTGCCCGCATCGGCGCGTACGTCCGGCTGCGGCGCGTGGTCGGAGGCAAACAGGCGATACGCCTGCACCGCGTCTTGCATGGGCAGCACCCGATACGCCAGGGCGCTGTCGTGCGCGCCCCAGCCCGCGACGCCGCCCACGGCCAGCGCCGCGGCCAGGCTGCCCGCCATCGCCAGCCGGCGCCGCGTGCGCGCGCGCAGCCGCGCGCGGATCGCGGCCGGGTCCAGGGCGGGGTTGGGCGGCAGGCTGTCCTGGCCGGCGGCCTGGCGCAGCTGCTGCGCGTCGCGCTGCCACGCGGCGAGTTCCTGGGCCTGCTCGGGGTGCGCCTGCAGGTAGGCTTCCATGGCCTGGCGCTGCGCGGCATCGAGCTGCCCGTCTACAAAGGCGTTGCGCGCCAGGTCGTCGATGGGGCGTTGGTTCATTTCAGTATCCTCAAGTGCGCCACGCCGGCCTGCCCTTCGTTCAGGCCGCGCAATGCGCGCCGCGCGCGCGACAGGCGCGACATCACCGTGCCCGGCGGAATATCGAACAGGTCCGCCACCGCCTTGTAGCTGAGGCCTTCGACGCTGACCAGCCAAAGCAGGGTGCGCTGCGCCTCGGGCAGGCGTTCGAAGGTATCCAGCGAAGAGCGGGCCAGCGCCTGGCGCTCGGCCGACGGCGCCGCTGAATCGGCGCCGGCGAACCATTCGAGCAGGCGCGCGTAGCGGCGTGAGCGGCGCTGCGAGTCGAGAAACTGGCGGTACAGGATCGTGAACAGCCAGGCCCGCACGCTGCCCTGCGGGCGGCGGCTGTGCCAGCGCGTCAGGGCCCGTTCGAGGGTGGCCTGGACCAGGTCGTCGGCGCTGGCCGGGTCGCACGTCAGCCGCAGGGCGAACCGGCGCAGCCGCGGCAAAAGCACGCGCAGCACGGCGTCAGACAGCTCTTCTGTCTGGATGGCATCGTCCTCGCTGGATACGGGCTCCGGCGGAGGCGAACGTAGCGGTCGAATCATGTGAGTTCCTGTGCAGACCCGCGCCCATGGCGCCACAAGCTTACAGGCCAATATGGTAAGACGCCGGCCGGGCCGGTTTATTCCCTGGCGGAATAACTTCCCGGGCCCATCGTCCTACCCGGGTATTCGTCGCAAAGCTAAGGAGCCTTATGCCGCACTCTTCTCAACGCGAAGCCCGGCCGCTGGATGCCCGGCAAATCTGCCTGCGCCTAGGTGCGATCGGCGCCATTGTGCTGGGCTCGGGCGCCGCTTTCGCCTACGTAGGCGGCTGGCTGGACCCGCAGCGCCTGACGCCGGATCGGGTGGTCGATGTGCTGGAAGCGAACAGCGGCGTTCACGCCGGCTACCGCCGCAATCATGCCAAGGGGGTTTGCGTGGCGGGCCATTTCGAAAGCAGCGGCGCGGCGCAGGCCCTGTCGACGGCGGCGCTGTTCGCGCCGGGCAATACACCGGTGGTGGGGCGGCTGGCCGTGCCGGGCGGCAACCCTTATGCGTCGGATTCCAGCGTGCCCATACGCAGTTTCGCCTTGCGGTTTACGTCGCCCAACGGCGAGCAATGGCGCACCGGCATGAACAGCATGCCGGTATTCGTGGTGGCGACGCCGCAGGCGTTCTATGCGCAGCAGCTCGCGGCCCGGCGCGACCCCGCTACCGGCAAGCCCGATCCGCAGCGCATGCAGGCCTTTTTCGCGGCGCACCCCGAGACCGCGGCATTCCGCGCCTGGGCCAGGACAGCCAGGCCGTCGGCCAGTTATGCCACTGAAAGCTACTACGCCTTGCACGCGTTTTACTTTATTGATGCCCAGGGCAGGCGGCAGCCGGTGCGCTGGCGCCTGGCGCCGCTGGATGCCTCGCCCGCGCCCGCCGCCGCGCCCGGGCACGATGCCGATTACCTGCAGGCCGACCTGCAGCGGCGCCTGGCGCAAGGCCCCCTGCGCTGGCGCTTGCTGGTCACGCTGGGCGCGCCGGGCGACCCCACCAATGACGCGACCCGGCAGTGGCCGGCCGACCGGCCCACGGTCGAGGCGGGCGTCGTGGTGATTACGCGCAGCGTCTCGCAAGACGAGGGCCCCTGCCGCGACGTGAATTACGACCCCACCGTGCTGCCGCGCGGCATGGCCATTTCCGATGACCCGCTGCTGCCGGCCCGTTCGGCCGCCTATGCCGCGTCGTACGAGCGCCGTACCCGCGAAGGGCCGCCCCGGGACGCCGCGGCATCGTCCCAACCCACCCAGCCGGAGCACGTGCAATGAACCCATCTACCCAACGAACCCCGGCGGGATTCAGCCTGCCCGCGCGCCTGCTGCACTGGCTGATGGCGATCGGCATGATCGCGATGCTGTTCATCGGCGTGGGCATGGTGGCCTCGGTATCCGAGCGGCACCAATGGCTGATACAGATCCACAAGCCCCTGGGCCTGGCGCTGCTGGCGCTGGCGTGCGTGCGCCTGGCCAGGCGGCTGTACGGGGGCGCACCGGCCCTGCCGGTTGGCATGCCGGCCTGGCAGCGCCATGCCGCGCACGCCTCGCACGTGTTGCTGTACGCGCTGATGTTCGCCATGCCGCTGATCGGGTGGGCCATGGTGTCGGCCGGCGGCTACCCGGTGATGGCGGGCAACTGGCAGCTGCCGCCCATCGCGCCCGCGGATGCGGCGCTGTTCGCGTGGCTGCGGGGCGCACACCGGTACCTGGCCTTCTTGCTGTTCGCCGCGGTGCTGCTCCACCTGGCCGCCGCGCTGTTCCATGGCTGGATACGGCGCGATGGCGTGCTGCGGGCGATGACGCGCGGCCGTTGAGCGGTGGCGCAATGGCGCGGGCCCGGGGCGCGGGTATTGGTGCTGCGAAGGCAACATAGTGATCCCTTGCGCGGATCTACCGCCGCTCCGGCAAGCTGCCTACGATAAGGCCGTGCCATTCACCACGAGAAGGAGAAGGTCATGTTGAAATTCATCCGGACCGGGCTGCCGTTGATCGCCGCCGGCGCATTGTTCGGCCAGTTGGCGCTGGCGGCGCCGGCAGGCCATGCCGCGCATGCCGCCGCCGCGCCCGAGCCCATCGTGACGCCGCTGATGACCAAAGACTTGCCGGACATTCCTGGCAAGGATGCGCTGGTGATTTCGGTGGAGTATCCGCCGGGCGGCGCCGACCCCGTGCATCGCCACGACGCGCACAGCTTTGTCTATGTGCTGGAGGGCAGCATCGTCATGCAGGTCAAGGGCGGCAAAGAAGTGACGCTGACGCCGGGCCAGACTTTTTATGAAGGCCCGGATGATATCCATACGGTGGGGCGCAATGCCAGCCAGACCCGGCCAGCCAAGTTCCTGGTGGTGCTGATCAAGAAGCAGGGCGCGCCCGCGCTATTGCCTGTAGAGTGAATTTCTGCCCTAGGCGGCAGCGCGCCCGCTGGCCGGCGGCCGCGCGTGCGGGTCGGTGCTGCGCCGTATCATCAGCTGCGGCGCCAGCCGCTCGGACGCCGGCCGTGCGCCATTGATGCGCTTGAGCAGCAGTTCCATGCCGCGATAGCCCATGGCATGCATGGGCGAGTTGACGGTGGTAAGGCTGATGGGCAGTTCGGCGGCCAGCGGCGTATCGTTGAAGCCCACAATGGCCACGTCATGGCCTGGCACCAGGCCGCGGTCGCGCACGGCGCCCATCAGGCCGATGGCCAGGAAGTCGTTGACCGCGAACACGGCGGTGGGCTTGCGGGCCTGGCTGAACAGCTTTTCGCCGGCCTGCCGTCCGGCGCGCGTATCGAACGGGCCGTGCAGGATCCATTTGGCCGGAATACCCACGCCATGTTCGCGGCAATGGGCGATGAAGCCGGCGCTGCGGTCACAGCCGGTGCTGGCGTACTCTTCGCCCGCCAGCACGGCAATGTGGCGATGCCCCAGAGCCAGCAGGTGTTCTGCCGCCATGCGGCCACCCGCAGGGTCGTCGCAGGTGACTGAACAGTGCGAGCCTACATGGCGGCTGACCAGCACCATGGGGATGCCGCGCTTGGCGGTTTCATCCAGGAAGCGGGTGTCGTCGCGCCGCGCATCGGCGAAGATCAGCCCTTCGACGCGCCGGTCGAGCGCCATTTCGCCCAATTGCCGCTGGCGCGCCGGCGCGTCGCCGGTGTTGGCGACGAAAGTCAGGTAGCGAGAATCAGCGGCCGCCGCGTCGATGCCTTCGTAGATGGTGGCTACTACCAGGTCGGACAACTGCGGCACCAGCACGCTGACCGTGCGTGTTTTCTGGGTGCGCAGGCCGATGGCGTGCGGGTTGGGGCGATAGTTGAGCTGGTGCGCCAATTCACGGATGCGCTCGACCGTTTCGGGGGCGGCGGCAGTGCGCGCGTCGTCGTCCGTGCCATTGAGAACCCGCGACACGGTCGAGACATGGACATTCAACTGCTGTGCCAGCGAACGCAGGGTCACCGGCGACTGCTTTCCTTTCATGGCGCTTGTTCCTTTTGGGCGAATGATAGCAATTTTGTCCCTTTACCCAAACGTTCGGGTAAACACTAGATTGCCAAGGCTTGCGCTAGCCCATACAGTGCAACCCGAACGTTTGGGTAGAGACCGGGAAATGGACCATTTTCTGCAGCAGTTGATTTACGGCCTGTCAGTGGGCAGCACCTACGCGATGATCGCACTGGCGATCACGCTGGTGTTTCGCGGCATGGACATCATCAATTTCGCGCAAGGCGAAATCTTCATGGTGGGCGCCTTCCTGGGCTATGTCTTCCATGTGGACCTGGGCCTGTCGATGTGGCTGGCGTTTCCGCTTGCCATCGCTTCGGCGCTGCTGTTCGGGTCGGCGCTCGAACGCATCTTCATGCGCCGCCTGGAAAATGCCAACCAGCTGTCGCTGTTCATGATGACGGTGGCGCTGTTCATCCTGCTGCGCAGCGCGGCCCAGCTGGTGTTCGGTTCGTCGGCCTACCGCTTTCCGCCCCTGAGCGCGCACACCGCGAAGCTGGGCGCGGTGCAGATCAGCGATCAGTACCTGATCGTGATCGGCATGACGCTGTTGATCATGGTGCTGCTGTACCTGCTGTTCACGCGTACGCCGCTGGGCCTGTCGGTGCGGGCGGTGGCGCAGGACAAGACCACGGCGCGCATGATGGGCATCAACGTGTCGCGCATCAATAACTTCACTGTGGCGTTGTGCTCGGCGCTGGGAGCGGCCGCGGGCATTGTGTACGCGCCGATCGCCGTGCTGTCGTTCGACATGGGCAACCTGATCATGCTCAAGGGCTTTACCGCTGCGCTGCTGGGCGGCCTGGGGCTGCTGTCGGGCGCGGTGGTGGGCGGCATCATGCTGGGCGTGATCGAGCAGTTCGGCACGCTGCTGATCAATTCTGCCTACAAAGACCTGGTTTCGTTCTCGATCCTGTTGCTCATCATCCTGGTCAAGCCCAACGGCATTCTGGGCAAGAAGCAGATCAAGAAAGTTTAGGACAAGGACACTGCCATCATGTCACGCCGCAAGTATGGAACCGCGCTGTGCGCGCTGGTCCTGATCGCACTGCCGGTCATTCTGAACGATCCGTTCTTCACCCACCTGGGCATCCGCGCCGCCACCTATGCCATCGTGGTCATGGGCCTGACGCTGTTCGCCGGCTATACCGGCCAGATCTCGATAGGCCATGCCGCTTTCTTCGGCCTTGCCGCGCATTTGTCCGGCATGATGGTCAAGGCCGGCATGCCATACCTGGCGGCCGTGCCGGTGGCCACTGCCGCCGTAGGCGTGCTGGGATGCCTGGTCGGCATGCTGGTGCTGCGCACCAGCGGCCATTATCTGGCGCTGGCCAGCATTGCCGTCGCGGTGATCATCCAGGTAATCATCAAGAACAGCGACATCACCGGCGGCCCGTCGGGCCTGACCGGCGTGCCGGCGCCCGAGTTCTTCGGCTGGTCTCTTACCAGCGACCTGGGCTACTACTACTACGTGCTGCTGTGCATGTTTGCCGGGTTCGTCATTTTGCGCCGGGTGATCGACTCGCGCACCGGCGACGCGCTGCAGGCTATCGCCAACAATGAGTTGGCCGCCCAGTCGCTGGGTATTCCGGTATTTCGCTACAAGGTGCTGTCGTTCACCATCAGCACGCTGTTCGCGGCGTTTGCGGGCACGCTGTTCGTGCACTACGACGGCTTCATCGACCCCGACCGGCTGGGCCTGAACGTGTCGGTGCTGTTCCTGATCATGACCTTCGTGGGCGGCATCGGCAACATTTATGGTTCGGTCATCGGCGCGTTCGCGCTGACCATCATCGAAGAATACGCGCAGGAATTCGGCCAATACAACGTGCTGGTGTACGGCCTGCTGCTGGCGCTGGTGATTCTGTTCCTGCCCAAGGGGCTGGTGGACTTGCCCAACAAGCTCAAGTTACTGCGCGCGAGGTAAGCATGCTTTCCGTCGACAATCTGACTCTATCTTTCGGCGGCGTCAAGGCGTTGTCCGAGGTGTCGTTCACCATGCAGGCCAATATCATCCACGGCCTGATCGGACCCAACGGCGCGGGCAAGACCTCGCTGTTCAACGTGGTCAGCGGCATCTACACCCCTACCGCCGGCTCGATTCATTTCAATGGCGCCGAGATCGGCCGCCTGAAGCTGCACCAGATCAATCGCCTGGGCGTGGCTCGCACGTTCCAGAACATCATGGTGTTTCCCGACCTGACTCTGGCTGAGAACGTGATGATAGGCCGCCAGGACCGCACCCATGCCGGCGTGCTGGCGTCGATACTGCGTACGCCGCGCGAGCGCGCCGAGCGCCGGGCCACCCGCGAGCGTGCGCTCGAGCTGCTGTCGTACGTGGGCCTGGAAGGCAAGGCCGACGAGCTGGCCGCGAACCTGCCCTACGGCGAGCAGCGCCAGCTGGATATTGCCCGCGCGCTGGCCACCGATCCGAAGATGCTGCTGCTGGACGAGCCCGCTGCGGGGCTGAACCTGCAGGAGCGCATTGCGCTGCGCAACCTGATCCTGAAGCTGCACGGGCTGGGCTACACGGTAGTGCTGATCGAGCACGACATCAAGCTGGTAATGGGACTGTGCGAGCACATCGTGGTGCTGGAATACGGGCACAAGATCGCCGACGGTACGCCGCAGGAGGTCCAGCGCGACGAGAAAGTGATTGCCGCCTACCTGGGCGCCGGAGCACAGCATGCTTAAGATCGACCGTATCGATACCTACTATGGCCGTGTGCAGGCGCTGAAGCAATGCAGCCTGGACGTCGCGGCAGGTGAATTCGTGACCCTGATCGGCGCCAACGGCGCGGGCAAGAGCACCTTGCTGAAATCGATTCTGGGCCTGCAGCCGGTGCGCGGCGGCAGTATCGAGTTCATGGGCGAACGCATCGAGCGCCAGGCGCCCGATGGCATCATCCGCAAGGGCATCAGCATCGTTCCCGAAGGGCGCCGCGTCTTTCCCGAATTCACCGTGGCCGAGAACCTGATCATCGGCGCGCGGGCACGCCGGTCGACGCACCAGCAGGTGCAGCATGATATCGAACGCATCCTGGCGCAGTTTCCGCGCTTGAAAGAACGCTTTCGCCAGAAGGCCGGCACCATGAGCGGCGGCGAACAGCAGATGGTGGCCATCGGCCGCGCGCTGATGGCGCGGCCCAAGCTGCTGCTGCTGGACGAGCCGTCGCTGGGGCTGGCGCCGCTGGTGGTGGCCGAACTGATGGAGAAGCTGCGCGAGATCCATGCCGCCGGCGCCACCATCCTGCTGGTCGAACAGAACGTCACCCTGGCGCTGCAGACCGCCCAGCGCGGCTACCTGCTCGAGACAGGACAGATTGTCGGCTCGGACGACACTCAGACTCTGCTGCGCAGCGACCTGGTGCGCAAGACCTACCTTGGCATGGACGGCTGATGCCCGCCGCGCCGGTTGCGCCGCTGTGCGGCATTCCCATTCTGATGACCTGAGAGACGAAATCATGATCCAGTTTTCTTCCCGCACCCTGGCCGCCGCCTCTATCGCGGCCGTGGTCACGCTGGCCGGCTGCGGCCAGAAGGACGAGCCCGCGGCGGCCGCGGGCGGCACCCCGCTGCGGCTTGGCATCATCGAATCCATTACCGGCGCGGCGGCATCGTACGGCGACGCCCACAACAAAGGTACGCGCCTGGCGATCGAAGAAATCAACAAGGCGGGCGGTTTCAATGGCATGCCCATTGAAGTACATGCCGAGGACGACAAGAGCGACCCCGCCACCGGCATCAATGCCGCCAAGAAACTGATCACGCAGCGCAAGGTCGATGCCATTGTCGGCTCGGACGCCAGCCTGGTCACCATTGCGTTCTCGAAAGAAAACGAGAAGTACAAGGTGCCGCTGATGAACGGCATGGCAGGCTCGCCCACCATTACCGAACAGGGCTTCAAGTACACCTGGCGCATCAAGATCACCGACAACCAGCTCGATACCAAGGCGATCGAGACCTATATCCAGGACAAGAAAGCGCACAAGATTGCCTTTTTGGCCGAGAACTCGGACTACGGCAAGCCGCCCACCAAGGCGGCGGCCGATCGCGCCCGCGAGCTGGGTGCCGAGGTTGTTGCTTACGAGGAATACAACCGTGGCGAAACCGATTTCAAGGCTCAGCTGACCAACATCCGTGACCACGCTCCCGATGTGCTGTTCGTGCATGGCTATTACACCGAGGGCTCGATCATCGCGCGCCAGATCCGCGAACTGGGCATCAAGACCCAGCTGATCGTCAATGAAGGCCAGGGCGTAGCCAAGTTCCAGGAACTGGCGGGCGACGCGGCCGAGGGCGCGGTGTTTCCCACGACCTGGCTGCCCGGCCTGAGCGACGAGCGCTCGAAGCAGTTCGAGGCCGCCTACCGTGCGCGCTACAACAGCGAGCCCGGCGCGTTTGCCGCCGGCTCTTACGAGGCGGTCTACACGGTGCTGGAAGCGGCCCGCAAGGGCGGCGGTTCCAGCGCCGAGCAGATCCAGGCCGGCCTGGCACAGCTGCAGGGTTTCGACACGCTGCTGGGCCCGGTGCATTTCGACCAGAAGAACCAGAATGACGGCGCTATCAAGCTGGCCCATTTCAGCGGCGGCAAGATCGTCCCCCTGCAGTAATCGGCGGCCGCCCGCAAGGCCGAGCCTCGCGGGCGGCGCGCCCATGCCGCGCTTCTCTTCTCTCTGCTTTTTCCCAATATGCTGAATATTGCTGCACTTGCGTCTGCTTACCGGACGCGCCAGGCCGTTCCCTCTGCAACACTGCAATCCCTGCTGGACCAGATCGCCGCTTCCCCGTTGAACAGCTTCGTCAGCGTCGATGCCGAGGCCGTGATGCGCGCCGGCGCGGCCGCCGATCAGGCGTACGCGAACAAGGCCGCGGCCCGCGGCGCGTTGTGCGGTATTCCCGTCGCCATCAAAGACCTGATCGATGTGGCGGGCATGCGCACCACCATGGGTTCGGAGCAGTATGCGCGCAACATGGCCGCTCACGATGCGGAGGTCGTGCGGCGCCTGCGCGCCCAGGGCGCGATTGTCATCGGCAAGGCCAACACGCACGAGTTCGCCTATGGCCCCACGGGCGACCGTTCTTATTTCGGCGCGGTGCGTAATCCGCGCAATCCGGCGCATATGACTGGCGGATCCAGCAGCGGCTCGGCCGCAGCGCTGGACGCAGGCCTGTGCGCCGCAGCGCTGGGCACCGACACCAGTGCCTCGATCCGTCTGCCGGCTGCGCTGTGCGGCGTGGTGGGCATGAAGCCGACTTACGACCTGCTGCCGCGCGACGGCATCTTCGGGCTGAGCCACACGCTGGACCATGCGGGCCCGCTGTCCGCCACGGTGCGCGACAACGCCCTGCTGCTCGATGTGTTGACCGGCATGCCGCAAGACAGTCATGCACGCCTGATAGGCGAGCCGGTTCGCGGGCGCACGGTCGGCCTGGCGATGGGGTTCTACAACGACTTCCTGGATGCCCCGGTACGGCAGGCTCTGGAGCGTGCGCGCGCCGTGCTGGAGCAGGCCGGCGCGCGCGTCGTGCTGGTAGAGGTGCCGCACGTGCAGGCCATCTACGATGCCCAGCAGCTGGTGTTGAAGGCCGAGGCCTACGCCAGCCATCAGCAGGCGCTCGACGCCGATGCGCCGTATCAGGCCGAGGTGCGGGCGCGCCTGCTGACCGGCGCCGATGTCAGGGCCGCGGATTATCTGCGGGCGATGAGCATGCAGGCCGTGGCGCGGCAATCGTTCGACCAGGTGCTGGCGCAGGCCGACATCATTCTGTGCCCTACCTGCGGCATTACCGCGCCGCCGCTGGACACGCGCGTGTCGATGCTGGACGGCAAGGATTACGCCACGCCCTGGCTGCTGACGCGCCTGACCGCGCCTACCAATCTGTCGGGCCACCCCAGCCTGTCGGTGCCGTTCGGCGCGGATGCCCAGGGCCTGCCGGTGGGCATGCAGCTGATCGGGCCGCACTTGGGCGAGGCCCGCCTGTACCAGTTTGCGCAGGTGCTCGAAGCGGCCGCCTGAATGGGCGGCGCCATGCCGGCACGCATGCCGGCATGGCCGGCTCAATCCAGGCTGATCTTCGCGTTCTCGATCAGCTTTTCATAGGTGGCGGATTTTTCGTCGAGCCGTTTGCGCAGTTCGGGCAGCGGCCAGGTCAGCGGCTCGAAGGCAAAGGTGTCGAAACGCTTGCGCAGGGCGGGGTCGGCCAGCACCGTGGTCACGTCGGCGTAGATCTTGTCGCGCACGCTGTCGGGTATGCCTTTGGGGGCGAGCAGCGACACGATCGAATTGACGTCGAGTTCGGCGGGGCCGCCGGCTTCGGCCACGGTGGGCACATCGGGGTACTGCGGGTGGCGCTTCGGGGCGGCGATGGCCAGGTAGCGCAGCTTGCCGCTGTCGTACACGGGGCGCGTGGACGGGATGGTGCCGAAGGCCCAATCCACTTCGCCGGTGGCCACCGCGGTGTACAGCTGGCTGACTTCTTTGTATGGCACGTGGATCATCTTGGTGCCGGTCAGCGCGCCCAGCCATTCGCCGCCCAGGTGTCCGGGGCTGCCCACGAACCACGAACCGTAGGTCAGGCGGTCGGGCTTGGCCTTGGCCGCGTTGACCAGGTCGGTGACGCTCTTCCAGGGCGACTGGCTGCTGACGGCGATCATGAACGGGGTGTAGAACACCGGCGCCACCAGGTCGAATTTTTCCAGCGGAACGTAATGGCGCGACTTGTACAGGTGGGGCAGCGCCGAGACGTGTTCGCTGTCGAGTTGCAGCAGGGCGTAGCCGTCGGCGGGCAGCTTGGCCACCGCCTCCATGGCGATGAAGCCGCCGCCGCCTGGACGGTTCTCGACGATGACAGGCTGCCCCCATTTCTTGCTGAGCGCCTGGCCCAGGATGCGCAGCACCACGTCGGGGCCGCTGCCCACAGAGAACGCGGTGTACAGGGTGACCGGCCGGGCCGGGAAGGCGGGCGCCTGGGCCCGGGCGGTGCCGGCCAGGCTGGCGGTGGCCAGCGCGGCGGCCAGCAGGGTGCGGCGTAGTCGGGACGGCATGCTTGTCTCCAGGATCTGTTGTCGTTGTCGGCATGGGGTGCCGCTTGGACGCCTGGCTTTCTGCCGCCGGCGCGCACCCATTATGGGTGGCCAGGTATGCGGGAAAAAATGAAATATTCGTATTATTTATACGGAAAAACGTATGCGTGGCCGGGTTTCAGGGTTCAGCGGCCGGCCTTGGGTGCCGGCGGCGCGGGCGCCCAGATCAGCGCCGCGAGAATGCCCGCCACCGCCCCGGCCGCCACGTACCAGGCGCCCGGCAGCAGCCTGCTGGCCAGGGCCGCCACCACCAGGCTGGCCAGCCATGGCCAGGCGCGCCGCAGGCCGCGCCACATGCCGCGCAGCATGACCAGGAACACGGCCGGGAAGGCCATATCCAGGCCGTACGCCTCGGGGGGGCCCAGCAGCGGGCCCAGGATGGCGCCTAGGGTCGTGCAGCTGACCCAGGCCACATAGAACACCAGCGACGAGCCCATGTAGTAGGCCAGGCTGAACGCCGGGCCGATGCCCTGCTCGGCGCGGCGCCGCGTGTCGGCCATGGACAGGGCCCAGCTGGCGTCGGTCATGAGGAACAGCGCGGGCAGCACCTTGCGCCTGGGCAGGTGTTGCAGGAAGGGTGTGAGCGCGGCGCTCATGACCAGCATGCGGCTGTTGACCAGGAAGGTTACGGCCATGATCAGCAGGAAGTGCGGCGGCGAGCTCCACAGGCCCAGGGCGGCGAATTCCGAGCCGCCGGCGAAGTTCAGGCCGGTCATAAGCGGCACTTCGAACGGCGTCAGGCCTTTTTGCGCGGCTTGCGCGCCCAGCACCAGGCCGAAGGGGATGAGGCCGAACAGCACCGGCAGGCTGGCCGTGGCGCCGGCGCAGCATTGCGTCCAGGTGGTGGCCGGGGCGGGGGCCTGGCGCGCGCCGGCGCGGGTTGGCGAGTGGCTCATGCGGAGCGATGGCGGCGGGCGGGCGGCATCAGGCCAGCAGGTGGCGCAGCAGTGCGGCGCTGCCCACGCCGATGATGACGGTAGGCAGCAGCGGCAGGCGGGTGGCGGCGATCACGATGCAGGCCATCGCGATCAGGTCGGCGGGCCGGTCGGCTACGAAGGCGGGCGCGATGACCGAGATCAGCACGCAGCCGGGCGCGGCTTCCAGCACGGCCATCGCGCGCGGGCTCAGGCTGCGGTTGCGCAGCAGCATGTAGCCGCCGATGCGGGCCAGGTAGGTAACAGTGGCCATCAGGGCGATGGCGAGCAGATTGGCGGGATCGACCATGGGTAGATGATACCGGCGGTGCGGCCGCCTATTCATTCACGCCATGAGAAAGAGGCATTTGAGGCTCGATTCGATCTGCACAAGCGGCGTTTTGTCCCGTGAAGCGCGGCGCGTCAGGCGCGCAGTCCGGCGAAGAACGCCTCGGCGTTTTCCTGCAGGCCTTCGATGTAGTAGCCGCCTTCCTGCACCACCAGCACGGGCACGCCGAAGGCGGACACGGCGCGGCCGATGCGTTCGAAGCCGGCGCTGCTGACCGCGACCTTGGCCTGCGGGTCGCGCTCGAAGATGTCGAAGCCCAGCGCCAGCACCAGCACATCGGGCTGGAACACCTGGATGGCATCGACGGCGATGGCGAGCTTGTCGAAGAACACCGATTCGGGCGAGCCGTGCGGCATGGGCAGGTTCAGGTTGTAGCCGAAGCCCGCGCCCGCGCCTTTTTCATTGTCGTAGCCGGCGACCACGGGGTAGAAGTTTTCCGGGTCGCCGTGGATCGACACGTAATAGACATCGTCGCGCTGGTAGAAGATTTCCTGGATGCCCTGCCCGTGGTGCATGTCGGTGTCCAGCACCACGACACGCCCGTACTTGCCGCGCAGGCGCTGCGCGGCGATGGCGCTGTTGTTCAGGTAGCAGAAGCCGCCCGCGGCATCGCGGCGGGCATGGTGGCCGGGTGGGCGGCACAGCGCATAGGCGTGCCGGTCGCCGGCCAGCAGGGCGTCGGCGCCGGCCACCGCCGACTGCGCCGACCAGTAGGCCGAATGCCAGGTCGAGGGCCCAACCGGGCAGCTGCCGTCGGCCAGGTAGCGCGCCGCTTTGGCCAGCACGCCGCGCAGGGCGTTGGGTTCGCGCACGAAGACGTTGGACACCACTTCGTCGCCCCAGTCTTCGGGCAGCTGCTTCCATTCGTGGTGGGCGGTTTTCAGGAACTGCAGGTAATCGAGCGCATGCACGGCCGTCAGTGGCGCCATGCCCGCATCGGGCGGCTGGCGCACATCGAACCTCATGTGCTTCACCGCGCCGACCAGGACGCTGGCGCGATCGGGCACCTCTTGGGGGGTGCGCATCTTGCCGCGCGAGAAATAGGTTTGCGGATGGTGCAGGGCCTGGTCGGGGTGGTAATAGGCTTTCATGGCGGTCCGTAGGGAAGACGTGAACCCGGGCGGCGCCCGGGGCCGGCAAGCATCCGGGGCATTGTGCGCCAGATCGGCTCCGGCCCAAAGTACCAATTCAGCGCTGGCAGACCGTACCGCTTGCCTGCCTGCCCTGGCGCGGCCGCCGTGCCGCCCGCGCCGCCTCAGCCGATGCCCAGGTGGCGCGCGAAGGTGGCCGGGTCGGTGTTGGTGCCGCACAGCAGCACGCCGACCCGCTTGCCGGCCAGGTCGGCCTTCAGTTCGCCCGCCAGCGCGGCGGTGGCCGTGGCGCAGGCCGGTTCGGTGGCCAGCTTGAGCTGGTCGAACAGCAGGCGCATGGCGCCGCGCAGTTCGTCGTCGGATACCTTGACCAGCCGGTCGACATTGCGGCGGCACAGTTCGTAGCTGTATTGCTCGGTGTGCGGCGCCATCAGGCTGTCGGCGATGCTTTGCATGGGCCCCATCTTGACGGGACCGCCGGTGTCGAAGCTGCGGTGCATGGCGTCGGCGCCTTCGGGTTCCACGCCGATGACCTGGCATTGCGGCGCGAGCAGCTTCACGGCGGTGCTGACGCCGGCCATCAGGCCGCCGCCGCCTATCGGCACGATCACGGCGTCCAGTGCGCCGGCCTGTTCCAGCCATTCGTGGCCCAGCGTGGCGGTGCCCAGCACCGTGCGGTAGCCATTGAACGGGTGCACGAAGAAGCGTCCTTCTTCGCTTTCGATGCGGTGCACGGTGTCGAAGGCCGTCTGGCCGTTCTCGGCCAGCACGATTTCGGCGCCGTACTGGCGGCACAGCGCCACGCGCGCCGGGCTGGCGGTCTTGATCATGACGACCTTGGCCGGAATGCCCAGGCGCATGGCGGCGTAGGCCACCGCGACCGCATGGTTGCCGGCCGACACGCAGGTGACGCCGGCCGCGCGCTGCGCATCGTCCAGCGCCAGCAGGTTCGAAAACGCGCCGCGCGCCTTGAATGTGCCGCTGGCCTGCAGCAGTTCGAACTTGAAGTTCACCGCCGTGCCCGGCACCGGTTCGAAGTCGGCCTTTTCGAGCACCGGCGTGGTGCGTACCCACTGCTGCAGTTGGGTGCGCAGATCGGCGATGGCGGACAGGTCGGGAAGGGTGGTGGTGTCTGGTTGGGTCATGAGAATCTCCTTACTTCAGCCCCAGCCGCCTGCGCACGGCAAACAGCGAGGCCAGGCTGACTATGGCCGCGAAAATCAGGTAAAAGCTGGGCGCCAGTTTGTTGCCGCTGGCCGAGATCAGCCAGACGATGATGAAGGGCGCGAAGCCGCCGAAGATGGTCACGGCTATGTTATAGGACAGCGACATGCCGGTGGTGCGCGACTGGGTGGGGAACAGGTCGGTCAGCAGTGCGGGCAGCGCGCCGAAATAGCCCGACAGCAGCAGGCCGATGATGATTTGCACCAGGATCATGGTGCCGAAGGTGGGCGAGGCCGCCAGCAGCAGGAACAGCGGGTAGATCAGCACCAGGAACAGTGCGGCCGCCGTCACCATGATGCCGGTGCGGCCATGGCGGTCGGACCAGTGGCCCACCATGGGCGCAAAGATGAACTGCACCACGCCGGTCAGCAGCGTGGCCGCGAAGGCCGCCGCGGGCGGCAGGCCCAGCTGCTTGACCGCGAAGGTGGGCATGTACAGCACCAGGTACGTGGCCACGGTGCCCAGCACCACGGTGCCGATGGCCAGCACCAGGCGCAGGCGGTGGGTGGTGAACGTGTCGCCCAGCGGCGTCTCGGTGCGCTCGGCGGCCAGGAACTCCGGGGTCTCGTCGATGCGGGTGCGGATGTAGTACGCCACCGGCCCGATCACCAGGCCGAAGAAGAACGGAATGCGCCAGCCCCAAGATTGCATCTGCTCGGGCGTCAGCCATGCGTTCAGGCCGGCGCCGAAGCCCGCCGCCAGCAGCGTCGTCAGGCCCTGGCTGGCCACCTGCCAGCTGGCGAAGAAGCCGCGCCGGTTGGGCGTGTGCTCGGCCAGGAAGGCCGTGGCGCTGCCGAACTCGCCGCCGGCCGAGAAGCCCTGGATCATGCGCGCGGCAACGATGCCGATGGGCGCCCAGATGCCGATGGCGGCGTAGGTGGGCATGACGGCGATCAGCAGCGTGCCCAGCATCATCAGCACGATCGACAGCGTCAGGGTGGCGCGCCGGCCGACCCGGTCGGCGTACACGCCCAGCACCACCGCGCCCAGCGGCCGCATGAAGAACGACACGCCGAAGGTGCCCAGCGTCAGCAGCAGCGAGATGCTGTCGTTGTCGGTGGGAAAGAACAGGCGCGAGATCGTGACGGCAAAAAAGCCGTAGACCACCAGGTCGAACCATTCCAGTGCGTTGCCGATCGAGGCGGCGGCGATGATGCGCCACGCGGGGGGCGACGCTCTGCCGGCGGCCGGGTTGAACGTCGTTGCGGTATTCATGAATGGCTCTCCCTGGGTTTGTGATTATGGTTGTGCAAGACTGTCGATCACGCGCGACAGGAACGCGCGGCATTGCGCCACCTGTTCCAGCGCCACGAATTCATTGGCTTTGTGCGCCTGCTGGATGTCGCCCGGGCCGCAGATCACGGCCGGAATGCCGGCTTGCTGGAACTGGCCCGCCTCGGTGCCGTAGGCCACCTTGCGGTGGGCGCTGTCGGCGGTCAGGGCGCGCACCAGCTGCGTGATGGCGGCCTGTTCCGAGGCGTCCAGCGACGGGGCGCTGGCCAGCGAGGTCAGCTCGATGGCCGCGTCGGGGTGTTCGCGGCGCATGCGGGGCAGCAGCGTGTCGCGGGCATACGACTGGATGCGCGTATAGAACTGTTCGGGGTCGGCGCCGGGCAGGTTGCGGTGCTCGAACTCGAACTGGCAATGTCCGGGAATGGTGTTGACCGCGATGCCGCCCTGGATGGTGCCGACCTGGGCCGTGCTGAACGGCACGTCGAAGGCGTCGTCGAACGGCCCGGCCGTGCGCATGTGGTCGGCCAGCTCGCGGATATAGCAGATCAGCTGCGCGGCGTACTCGATGGCGTTCAGCCCCTTGGGGGTCAGCGACGAGTGCGCGGCATGGCCGCGCACGCAGCAGCGCCACACGTTGATGCCCTTGTGCGCCACGATTACGCGCATCGACGTCGGTTCGCCCACGATGCAGCCTTCGGGCCTCACCCCGCGCGCCTGCAGGTCGGCCAGCATCAGCGGCGCGCCCACGCAGCCTACTTCTTCGTCGTACGACAGGGCGAAATGGACCGGCTTGGCCAGGGCCGCGCCGGTCATGCGCGGCAGCAGCGACAGCGCGGTGCCGATATAGCCTTTCATGTCGCAGGTGCCGCGGCCGTACAGCCTGCCGCCGCGGATCTGGGGCCGGAACGGGTCGCTGTCCCAGTCCTGGCCGTCGACCGGCACCACGTCGGTGTGGCCCGACAGCACGATGCCGCCCTGCGTGCCGCCGTTCGCGGCCGGCACCGTGGCGTACAGGTTGGCCTTGGCGCCGCTGGCGTCGTGGCTCAGGTGCGATTCGATGCCGGCGCGGCGCAGCTCGTCGCGCACCATTTCGATCAGGCCCAGATTCGAGTTGCGGCTGGTAGTGTCGATGCTTACCAGGCGCTGGATCCAGTCGATGGCTTCCTGGGAGGCGCCGCTATTGGCGCTTGCCGGCCCGCTCATGCCTGGCCCCCGGCGGGGCTGGCCACGGCTTCGATCTCGACCAGCGCGCCGGGCACCATCAGGTCGGCGCGCACGGTCGAGCGGGCCGGCAGCGCGATGTCGCCGAAGAAAGCGCCATAGGCCGCGTCGAAGGCGGCGAAGTCTTCGACGCGCGCCAGCCAGACCGTGGTCTTGACGATGTCGCGGGCCGTCAGCCCCGCGGCCGAGAGCTGGCGCGCGATGTTTTCCAGGCAGGTGCGGGTCTGCGCCGCCACGTCGTCGCCGACGATGCTGAAGCCCGCACCGAAGGCCATCTGACCCGACACGAATACCAGTTCGCCGGCGCGCCGGAACATCGAAAAATGGGGTTGGCGGCGGGGGGCGGCATCGTGCGGCATGAAAAGGCTCCAGGCGGGTCAGTGCCGGCCAGCTTAGTCGCCCGCGCCAGGGCGCGCTTATGCGCACGTGTATGCTTTGTTTGCTGAATCAGCAAAATCGCGCGCACCGCGCCGTTTATACGGGTTTTCCCGTATTTGCCGGCACGCCCGCGATGCCGGTTTGACGCTGTGCGAAGCGCCCCGCTAACGTTACCGCCACCCGTCTGGTCCGCCACTGCCGTGGATAACCTTGTCGTCAATCGCCTGAATGCCTATGTGCCGCACACCTACGAGGTGGTCGGCGTGGACTCTGCCGGATCGGCCTGCTTCATCAAGACGCGGCCGGTGGGCGCCGGCCTGGCGGGCTACCGCGATACGCTGGTGCTGGGCGCGGGCCTGTCGGCCAGCTGGGCCGACATCACCCGGCCGCGCGCCATGGAAGAGCATTACGACTGCAGCGGCGCCCTGAAAATCCATTTGCGCATGGCCGGCCATTCGTCCGTGACCGACGGGCGCGAGCATCCGCATGGCGTCGACGGGCTATCGTGCAGCGCCCTGCTGCAGCCGTGCGGTGCCCGCAAGATCGAGATCTTCGACGCCGGCGAGCGCGAGCGGTCGGTCACGATTTCCTGCACGCGCGACTACCTGGTGCACGAGCTGGGGCTGGACGCCGGCAGCTACGGCGGCGCGCTGGGCCGCTACTTGGACGACGATCCGGGCACTTTCGCGCTGTTCCGGGCGGGCATGACGGCCGCCATGCAGCAGGCCGCGCAATGTTTTTTCGAACCCATCGACGACCGCCTCATGCGCCGCCTGTTGCTGCAGTCGCGGGCACAGGACATCGTGCGGCATTTCTTTGCTTGCATGCGCGCGGGCGAAGCGGCCGGCGAAATCCGGCCGCGCGACCAGGCCATTGCCGAGCGGGCGGCGGCGCGCCTGGCCGATGCGTTCCGCGATCCGCCCAGCGTGCGCGAACTGGCCCGGCAGGCCGGCGTCAGCGTGTCGAAGCTGTCGCGCGCTTTCAAGGCGGTGCATGGCGCCACGCTGTCGGAATACCTGCTGGCGGTAAGAATGCGGCACGCCATGGCGCTGATCCGCGCCGCCCGCCTACCGGTGACGCAGGTGGCCTTCGAGGTGGGCTACGACCACGCGGGCAATTTTTCCACCGCGTTCCGCAGGCACTATGGCGTATCGCCGCGCGCCGTCGGCGCTACGCATCGTGGAAGGTCGTGAAATCGTCGACTTCGACGCGGCCGGTGCGGTACTGGTTGGCGGGCTCGGCCTGATCCTGGTAGCCGATTGAAATGCCGCACACCACCACTTGGTCGGCGGGAATGTCCAGGTGCTGCTTGACGATGTCGGGATAGTTGGCCAGCGCCGCCTGCGGGCAGGTGTCCAGGCCGCAGCCGCGCGCCATCACCATGATGTTCTGCAGGAACATGCCGTAGTCCAGCCAGCTGCCCTTGTCCAGGTCGTTGTCGATGGTGAACAGCAGCACGCACGGGGCGCCGAAGAATTCGAAGTTGCGGGCATGCTGGCGCGCCGAGGCCTGGCGGTCGCCCTTCTGGATGCCCAGCAGGCTGTACAGGCCCCAGCCTGTTTCGCGGCGGCGGTCGATATACGGGCTGCGCCAGGCCACCGGGTAGTACTGGTATTCGCGGCGTTCGGGTTCGCCGCGCGCATGCGCCTGCACCAGCGCCTGCGACAGCGCATCGCGCCGGGCCCCTGTTACCACGTGCACCTTCCAGGGCTGGATATTGCTGCCGCTGGGCGCGCGCGCCGCGGCCCGCAAGATGCGGCGGACCAGCTCGGGCGGCACCGGCGCGGGCAGGAAGCCGCGCACGCTCTGGCGCGACACGATGGCTTGTTCGACGGTGTGCAAGGTATCAGTCATGCCGGATTCTCCGCGGGTTCGCTAGCCATCAGCTGGGGCCCGCCATATTTGAACGACCCCTGCGCCGAGGCCAGGATGCGGCCGTCGGGGGTACTGACTTCGGCGCGCGCGAAATAGATCTTGCGCCCCCGTCCGGTAACGGTGCCGGTGGCGATGACCCGCCCGGCGGTGACCGAGCCGATGAAATTGATGGCCAGCGAAATGGTGACTGCGTTGCCCTGGCTGTCGTCGGTTTGCGGCACCAGGCCGGAATAGCCGCAGGCGGCGTCCAGCAGGGCGCAGACCACGCCCCCTTGCAGCGCGCCCTGGCGGTTCAGGTGCTGCGGGCGCAGGTCCATGCTGAGCACGATTTTGCCGTCGCCCCAGCTTTCGATGACGGCGCCCAGTGAATGCAGGAATGGATTGTGTTCGAAACCAGTCATGAAGGTGTGTAGTTGGCAGCGTGAATGGCCAGATCATACCGTTGACCGCGCGCCCATGTAGGCGGCGGGAGGAGGCGCTACCATAGACCATTCTTCAGACTGGAAATCCGCAGGCGTCAATCATGAGTGCACAGCAATCGCAGTCCCGCAAGACCACCACCGCCATCCGCCAGGCCAAGGGCCCCGGCAAGGTGGTGGCGTTAACGGCGTATACCGCTCCCATGGCGCGCCAGCTCGATCCGCACGCCGACCTGCTGCTGGTCGGCGATTCACTGGGCATGGTGGTGTATGGCCTGCCCAGCACGCTGGGCGTGACGCTGGACATGATGATCGCGCACGGCGCGGCCGTGGTGCGCGGCTCGGCCCAGGCCTGCGTGGTCGTGGACCTGCCCTTCGGCAGCTACCAGGCTTCGCCCCGGCAGGCGTTCGAGTCGGCCGCGCGCGTGCTGGCCGAAACCGACGCGCAGGCCGTGAAGCTGGAAGGCGGCATCGAAATGGCCGAGACCGTGCAGTTCCTGACGGCGCGCGGCGTGCCGGTGGTCAGCCACATCGGCCTGATGCCGCAGCAGGTCAACACGGTGGGCGGCTACAAGGCGCAGGGCATGCAGGCCGACGGCAGCGACCGCATCCTGCGCGACGCGCAGGCCCTGCAGGACGCCGGCGCGTTCGCGCTGGTGGTCGAGTGCACCGCCGAAGCCGTGGGCCGCCGCGTAACCCAGGCCTTGCAGATTCCCGTGATCGGCATCGGCGCGTCGCCGGCCTGCGACGGCCAGATCCTGGTCACCGAAGACATGCTGGGCATGTCGGGCGCCCGGGTGCCGCGCTTCGTGAAGCAGTACGCGCAACTGGGCGACGAGATCGGGCGCGCCGCGCAGCGTTATGCGCAGGATGTGCGGGCGGGGGCGTTCCCGGCGCCCGAGCATTGCTTCGGCATGCAGGCCAAGGCTTGACGCCTGGCTTGCGGCCAGAGTGGCCGGGTAGCAGCCAAGGTGTCTGGCACCCTGCGGGAGCCAGACACCTGGTACAGCCGCTCAGGCGGCGGCCTGCGTTTCGTGCAGGGTTGTGGCGCGCATGATGCTGGGATGCGCATCGGGCAGTGTGGCGGGCCAGTCCTGGTTGTAGTGCGCGCCGCGGCTTTCGTGGCGGCTGATGGCGGCGCGTACGATCAGGGCCGCTACTTGCAGCAGATTGCGCAGTTCGAGCAGGTCGCGGCTGATGCCGTCGGCCTGCCAGCGCTGCGCCGCCTGGGCTTCCCATTGCGCGATGCGCTGCGCGGCGCGAGCCAGCGACGCGTTGCTGCGCACGATGCCGACGTCGTCGCGCATCAGCTGCCGCAGGGCCTGGCGGTCGCGCGCCAGCGACGGGTGGGCCGCGCCGGCGGGCGGTGTGTGCGGGGCGGCCATGGCGCCCGCCGCCGTGCCCGCGTGCGCGGCGGGCTCGGCCAGGATGGCCTGCGCCGCGGCGCGGCCCATCACTACGCATTCCAGCAGTGAATTGCTGGCCAGCCGGTTGGCGCCGTGCAGGCCGGTGCAGGCGGTTTCGCCCACGGCGTACAGGCCGGGCAGGTCGCTGCGCCCCGCGGTGTCGGCCACCACGCCGCCGCAGGTGTAGTGCGCCGCCGGCGCCACCGGAATCGGATCGGCCGCCATGTCGATGCCCAGCGCCAGGCAGCGGGCGTAGATGTTCGGGAAGTGTTCCTGCAGGAAGGCGCGCGGGCGGTGGCTGATGTCCAGGTAGACGCATTCCAGGCCGTGGCGCTTGAGCTCCGTATCGATGGCGCGCGCCACCACGTCGCGCGGCGCCAGTTCGGCGCGCGCATCGTGCGCGGGCATGAAGCGGGTGCCGTCGGGCAGGCGCAGCAGGCCGCCTTCGCCGCGCACCGCTTCGGAAATCAGGAAGGCATCGCCTTGCGGGTGGCACAGGCTGGTGGGATGGAACTGGATGAATTCCAGGTTGGCCACGCGGCAGCCGGCCCGCCAGGCCATGGCGATGCCGTCGCCGGTGGCCGCCGCCGGCGCGGTGGCGTGCGCGTAGACCTGGCCGGCCCCCCCGGTGGCCAGCACCACCTGCGGCGCGGCCACGGTGGCCAGCCGGCCGCGCGCGGTGTCTAGCACAGTCAGGCCCAGGCAGCGGGCGGCCGGCGTGCCGGCGGGCCCGGCCAGCACCAGGTCGACGGCGCAGTGCTGTTCCAGCCAGGCGATGTTCGGATGCCGGCGCGCCTGTTCGGCCAGCGCGGCGACCACCGCGCGGCCGGTGGCGTCGGCCGCGTGCACGATGCGGCGGCGGCCGTGCCCGCCTTCGCGCGTCAGGTGCAGGGCCGGCCGGCCGGGCGCGCCGGTGCTGAAGGCTACGCCCTGCGCTTGCAGCCAGCCGATCGCCTGGCCCGCGCCAGCGGCAATGCGCCGCGTGGCGCCGGCATCGCACAGGCCGCCGCCGGCCGCCAGGGTGTCGCGCACGTGCTCGTCCACGCTGTCTTGCGGGTCCAGTGCGGCGGCGATGCCGCCCTGCGCCCGGTGGCTGGCGCTGTGCTCGATGCCGCCCTTGGCCAGCAGCGCCACGCGGCAATGCGGTGCCAGTTCCAGGGCCGTGGCCAGCCCGGCCAGGCCGCTGCCCACGATCAGTACGTCGTATGCCATGTCGCCTGCTCCTGTCAGGCCGGGCCGACCCGTTCGTACAGCGCCGTGTCTCGCGCCAGATCGCCGCTGGCGCGCACGCGCTGTTTGCGCTGTTCGGCGAAGGCCAGCATGCGGTCGATGGGCGCCTTGGCGCGCCGGCCCAGCGCCGGGTCCAGCGTGATTTCGTTGCGGCCGTGTTCCAGCACATCGGCCAGCCCCGCCAGTTCGTTCATGGCCATCCACGGGCAGTGCGCGCAGCTCTTGCAGGTCGCGCTGTTGCCCGCCGTGGGGGCGGCAATGAAATGCTTGCCCGGCGCGGCCGCGCGCATCTTGTGCAGAATGCCCTGGTCGGTGGCCACGATGAACTGCGCGGCGTCGAGCTTACGCGCGGCGTCGATCAGCTGCGTGGTGGAGCCCACCACATCGGCCTGGGCCAGCACCGCCTGGGGCGATTCGGGATGCGCCAGCACCCTGGCCTGCGGATGCTCGGCGCGCAGCAGTTCGAGTTCGGTGCCCTTGAACTCGTCGTGCACGACGCAGGCGCCCTGCCACAGCAGCATGTCGGCGCCGGTCTGGCGCTGCACATAGCTGCCCAGGTGCCGGTCGGGCGCCCACAGAATGCGTTGGCCGCGCGCGTGCAGGTCGGCCACCACGTCCAGCGCGATGGACGAGGTCACCACCCAGTCGGCGCGCGCCTTCACCGCCGCGCTGGTATTGGCGTAGACCACCACCGTGCGGTCGGGGTGGGCGTCGCACCAGGCGGTGAAATCGTCGTCGGGGCAGCCCAGGTCCAGCGAGCAGGTAGCCTGCAGGTCGGGCATCAGGATGCGCTTGGACGGGCTCAGGATTTTGGCGGTTTCGCCCATAAAGCGCACGCCGGCCACCACCAGCGTATCGGCCGGATGGTCGCGGCCGAAGCGGGCCATTTCCAGCGAATCGCCCACGCAGCCGCCGGTGGCCTCGGCCAGTTCCTGCAGGCCGGCGTCGACGTAGTAGTGCGCCACCAGCACCGCGCGCTCGCGCGCCAGCAGTTCGCGGATGCGCTCGGCCAACTCGGCGCGCCGCGCTGCGGGCAGGGACTCGGGCACGCGGGCCCAGGCCTGGCCGACGGTGGTGGGGCAGGCTGCCTGGGCCGGCGAGGCTGGCAGGTCGAATTCCACTGGCCGGGCGGCAAGTGTGTGCATGGCGAGGTCTCCGTGGCGGGCCGCCCGGCGGGGCGATCCATTTATGCTCATGTAGAGCATTTTTGGGGTAAAAAAAGAGGAACGTCTATTTATGCTACGACTGAGCATAAATAGGTGTCAAGCCTGGCCTGTCCTGGCGCTGGCCGGCGTGGGGCGCGGGCCGCCACGGTCGTGCGGCAGGCGCGGGCGCCTTCAGGAAAAAGTAGGACAATGCAGCCAGGCATTCCCAACGGCGCAAGCCATGTTCTGGAGCACGACGATGATGCGAAGAATGCAATTTGCCCTGGCCGCCGCGGCGGTTTCGCTGGCCGCCACTACGGCGCCGGCCGCCGCGCAGACCGTGATGAAAGTGGGCACCGAAACCAACGGTGTGCCGTTTTCGTTCCTGGATCCGGCCACGCACCAGATGCAGGGGTTCATGATCGACCTGATCCAGGCGGTGGGCAAGCATGCCGGCTTTACGCCGGCCATCGAGGCCATGGATTTCTCGGCGCTGATCTCGTCGCTGACGTCCCGGAAAATCGACATCATCGCCTCGGCCATGTACATCACCGACAAGCGCAAGCAGGTCATCGACTTCACCCTGCCGGTGTATACCTACGGCGAAGGCATGATCGTGCCGTCCACCGACAAAACCGATTACCCGTCGTACCAGCCGTTCAAAGACCGCGTCGTGGGGGCGCAGGTGGGCACGGTGTATGTAGACGCGCTGAAGGCCGCGGGCATTTTCAAAGAGGTGAAGGTCTACGACACCATCCCGGCCATCATCCGCGACGTCAATGCCGGGCGCATCGAAGCCGGCATCGCCGACTACCCCACGCTTTCCTATTATCTGGGCCTGGGCCAGTTTCCGCGCACCCGGCTGGTGCAAAGCTACAAGGCCTCGCTGCCCGGCTCCATCGGACTGGGGCTGCGCCAGGGCGACGACGCGCTGAAAAAGAAACTGCAAAGCGCGCTCGATGAAGTCAAGCGCAGCGGCGAGCTCGACGTGCTGCTGAAAAAATGGAAGCTGGTGTAATGCCGCGCCGCGCGCGCGGCCGTTTCGGCCATTCAACAAGGAAGACGCGGTAGCCATGCAGTTGGTCATCAAATCAGGCGGGCCGCAGGCCCTGCCCGAATGGCGCGAGTATTTCCGCGAGTTCGCGCCCGGGCTGCACGTCAGCGGCCGCCACGAGCCCGTGGCCGATCCGGGGCAGGTAGGTTATGCCCTGGTGTGGGAACCCGACCCCGGCTGGCTGGCGTCGCTGCCCAACCTGAAGCTCATCATCAGTTCGGGCGCCGGCGTCGACCACATCCTGGCCGATCCGCAGCGGCCCGCCCACGTGCCGATCGCGCGGCTGGTTACCCAGGAAACCGCGGGCGAGATGAGCGAATTCGTGCTGGCGGCCGTCCTGGCCATTACCAAGGAATTCAAGCGTTTCGCCAACGACCAGGCCATCTGCCACTGGGATACCCCTGAAGTGCCGCGCATGATGCGCGACATGCGGGCCGGGGTGATGGGGCTGGGCTACCTGGGCTCGGCCACCGCCGCGCTGCTGGCGCGCACTGGTTTTCCCACCGCCGGCTGGTCGCGCTCGCCGGCTCCGCTGGCGGGCGTGGAAACCTATGCCGGGCCGCAGCAGCTGTCCGCTTTTCTGGCGCGCACCGACATCCTGGTCTGCCTGCTGCCCGGCACCGACGCCACGCGCGGCATCCTGGGCGCCCAGACCCTGGCGCAGTTGCCGCGCGGCGCGGCGCTGATCAGCGTGGGGCGCGGCTCGCACATGGTGGCGCCCGACCTGCTGGCGGCGCTCGACAGCGGCCAGCTGTCGCAGGCGGTGCTGGACGTGTTCGAGGCCGAACCCCTGCCGGCCGATTCGCCGCTGTGGCGGCACCCGGGCGTGACGATCACGCCGCATTGCGCCGCCACGCCCACCCGCTGCGAGCGCGCCCGCTACGTGGCCGACCTGATCCGCCGCTGCGAGGCCGGTGAGCCGCTGCCGAACCTGTACGATCCCGTCAAGGGCTACTGAGGCCGCCGCGCTAGTGTGCTAGCTGACGAACTGCGGCAGGTACAGCGATATGGCCGGAAACAGGATCAGCAGTGTCAGGCGCCCGATATCGCTCACCACGAACGGCATCACCCCGCGGAATATGGTCTGGGTGCTGACATCGGGCAGCAGGCCGCGCAGCACGAACACGTTCATGCCGAACGGCGGGGTGATGAAGCTGATCTCGGTCACCACGACCACGATGATGCCGAACCAGATCAGGTCGAACCCCAGGCTCTGCACCAGCGGGTAGAAAACCGGCACGGTCAGCAGGATCATCGACATGCTTTCCAGCACGCAGCCCAGCAAGATGTAGATGCCGCAAATGGCGAAAATCACGGCCAGCGGGCTCAGGTGGTAGCGTTCCACCAGGTCGAGCAGGTCGCCGGGCAGCGAGGTGAAATTGATGAAGTTGGCCAGCATCAGCGCGCCGATCATCACCAGGAATATCATGCCGGTGGTCTTGGCCGATTCCACCACCACCTCGACGAAGCTGCGCCAGTTCATGGTGCGGCGGCAGCACGCGAAGACGAAACCCAGGAAGGCGCCGATGCCGGCCGCTTCGGCGGGCGTGAATACGCCGGCATAAATGCCGCCCATCAGCATGGCGATCAGCGCCAGCACCCCCCACACCTGCCCCAGCGCCTGGCGGATCTGCGGCCAGGTGCTGCGTTCGCCTTTCGGACCCGCGGCCGGGTCGCGGCGCACCACCCAGGCCACGGCGCCCATGTAGCAGGCAATGGCCACCAGGCCGGGCAGCACGCCGGCGGCGAACATTTTGCCGATGCTTTGTTCGGTCAGCAGGCAGTACACCACCATGATGATGGACGGCGGGATCAGGATGCCCAGCGTGCCGCCCGCGGCGATCGAGCCGGCCGCCAGTTTTTCGCTGTAGCCGATGCGGCGCATTTCCGGATAGGCCACCTTGGCCATGGTGGCGGCGGTGGCCAGGCTGGAGCCGCAGATCGCGCCGAAGCCGCCGCAGGCAACGATGGTGGACATGGCCAGCCCCCCTCGGCGGTGCCCCAGCACGGCATGCGCCGCCGCGTAGAGTTCGCGCGACATGCGCGACTGGGTCACGAAATTGCCCATCAGAATGAACAGCGGCAGCACCGACAGCAGATACTGGAACCCGCTTTCATAGATGACCGAGCCCGCCATGGCGTAGGCGGAATGCCAGTTGCGCAGCAGGCCCAGGCCAATGAACCCCACCAGCGCCATGGCGAACGCCACGGGCACGCGCACGAATACCAGTGCCAGCATGGCTCCCAGGGCAAGCAGTGATTCGGTCATGGCGTGTGGCTTCCTGTGGCGGGTCGGGTGCGAAAGAAATTGGCCGCGTGGCAGACGGCATCCAGGGCAAGCATCACCGCCATGAAGTAGACGAACGGGGCGAGCGGAATGCCCAGCATGGCGGTGATGTCGCCGTAGTCGGCGGTGCTGCCGGCCTTGGCCCAGGTCACCCAGGCCAGGAAGCCGCTGACCACCATCGCCAGCAGCGCGCCGAAACGGTCTTGCAGGCGTATGGCGCGGGCCGAAAACAGATGGCTGAACCCGTCCACCGTGATGTGGCCGCGCGCGCGGGTCATCAGGGGGATGCTGGAGAAGATCACCGCGATCATCATCAGTTCGACCAGCTCGACCGATCCGATAATGGGCCGGTTCAGCAGATAGCGGCCCGCCGCGTCGACCACGGTAAGCAGGCTCATGCCGCACAGGCTGGCCACGGCGACCGCCTTCAGCGCCGCCACGATGGCGCAATTCAGGTATTTCATGGTGTTCCCGCAGTCATGTTGCCCGCCCCGCCGGACTGGCCGGGCCGGGATGGCCGGCCATGCCTGGCCGCGGTCATTGGCCGTCGAGCTGCTTGATCTCGGCGCGGAATGCGGCCAATGCGGCCGGGCCGTCTATGCCCTTGGCCGCGGCGGCGTCCAGCCAGGTCTGCTCGAAACCTTGCGTGCGTTCGCGCACGGCGGCCACGAAGGCGTCGTCGGCCTTCACGACCTGTATGGCGCCGCCGTTGAGCACCTTGTGGGCCTCGGCGTCGTGCTTGTCCCATGCCTTGCCGGCCAGTTCGGCAAGATGGCGGCCCGACAGCTTCAGCAAGGCGGCTTGGTCCTGCTGCGACAGGCGCGCGAAGGCATCGCGGTTCATGATCACGGCGTGGGTGTCGGAATACAGGCCGCCCGGGAAGACGGTGGCGTGCTTGATGATGCCGTCCAGCTTGAAAGAGACCAGCGACTCGGCCGGGAAGAACACGCCGTCGACCACGCCCGTGCTCAGCAGCTCGTACGAGGCGGGGGCCGGCTTGGCAATCGGGGTGGCGCCCACGGCCTTGGCCACGTCGGCCGCCATGCCGCCGCCCACGCGGATCTTCAGTCCGTCGAAATCGTCGATCTTGGCAACGGTCTTGTCGGTGGTGAATGCGATGCCGGGCCCGTGGGCGTAGATGCCCAGCAGCTTCACCCCTTTGTGCTCGTCGGCTTTCAGCAGGTATTTCTCGTAGGTGTCCCATGCTGCCACCGAGCGCGATACCGCCGTGTTGCCCGAGAAAGGCATGACGGCAAACTTGGTCAGCTGGAAGCGGCCCGGGTAGTAGGCGTGCGACACAAAGGAGATGTCCACCAGGCCATCGCGCACCGCGTCGAAATGGCCGGCTGGATTGGTGACCGGCTTGGGCAGCAGGCGCAGCGTGACGCGGCCTTCGGTGGCTTTTTCGATTTCCTGTCCCCAGGGCACCAGGAAATCGGCGACCACGGCATGCGTGGGCGGCAGCCAGCTCGATACGGTCAGCTCGACTTTCTGCGCCTGGGCGGCCAGCGGGGCGGCCAGCGCCGCGCCGGCGGTCAGGATGATGGCCAGGGATTTGATCATGGTGTCTCCTCGGTAGGTTCTCGGTTTTATGCTGCGGGCTGGGGCGATGGGGGTTGCGGCGCCGCGCGGTCCAGCAAGGCCGCCAGGCTGCCGTCATGGCGAAACCCCGCGGCGTCGGCCGCCGGGGTATGCAGCGGCGGCTGCGCGCCGAACTGCGCTTCGATGGCCGGCTCGGGCGCGTAGCGCACCAGTTTGCCGGCCCCACCGTTGCTGCGCGCGTCGAAGGCCTGCACGATATCCTGCACTGACACACGCAGGGCGGGCAGGGTCCAGGCGGTGCGTTCGCCCGCGGGAAGCGCCGCCAGCCCGGCAGCGTGCAGCAGGTTGGCGATGCAGCAGCGCTGCGACATCAGCCACAGTGTGGCTTGCGGGCTGACCGGCATGGTGCAGGGCTCGCCGGCGGCAAGCGACCGTATCAGCGTGCTGGAAAACGCCGACCAGGCGCCGTTGGGGGCGGGCGGCCGCGGCACGATGCCGGGCAGGCGCACCGTGCGCGCGCGCACGAAGCCGCGCCGCGTGTAGTCCGCCAGCAGTATTTCCATGGCGTGCTTGTGCGCGCCGTAGCTCAAGGCGGGCGCCAGCGGCGTGTGGTCGTCGACGCGGGCGGGCAGCGGCGCGCCGAATACCGCGATGCTGCTGGTAAACACCAGCGCGGGCGCGCGGCCCTGCTGCCGCAGCCGCTCCAGCAGCCGCAGCGACCCTTCCAGGTTGACCTGCAGGCCCAGTTCGAATTCCTGTTCGGCCCGCCCGCTGGCAATGCAGGCCAGGTGGAAGACCAGATCCGGCGCCGGTTCGGTGATGGCCGCCAGCGTGGCCGGATCGGCGAAGCTGCCCGCCACGCAGCGCACGCGCGGATCCGCGGGGGGCGCGTCAAAGGCCAGGTCGCACAGTGTGATGGCGCGGGCCGCGCCGTGGCCGGGCACGGCGGGCATGGCGCACAGCTGGCGCGCCAGTTCGCGGCCGATGTAGCCGTTGGCTCCGGTGACGAGGATGTTCATGGCGGTGCTCCGGTATCGGGCCGCGCGCCCGGCCGCTCGGGCCAGGCAACACGGACGATGTCCGACAGGTCGGCGGGCCCCAGGCCCTGGGCGGCGGCGGCCCGGTAGCTGGCCAGCACGCCGTTCAGGCCGGCCAGTTCGGTGCCGGTGGCGCGCGCCAGCGCCGCCACGTTTTCCACGTCTTTGAGCATGGTGGCTACCGTGCCCAAGGGCTGTTCGACGGGGGCGGTCATGCGCGGCACGAAGATCTGCAGCAGCGCGGAATCGGCCCAGCCGCCGGCCAGCGCGGTATTCAATGCGGCCGCGTCGATGCCGCTGCGCTGCGCCAGCGCCACGGCCTCGGCGATGGCATTCACGGTGCTGGCGACAATGGTCTGGTTGCACAGCTTGGCGATCTGTCCGGCGCCCACCGGGCCCATGCGGGTAATGCGCGCGGCGTACGCGCGCATGCAGGCCGAGGCGGCCTGGATGGCATCGGGCGGGCCGCCCGCCATGACCGACAGCGTGCCGGCCTGGGCGCCCGCCACGCCCCCGGAAACCGGCGCGTCGATCCAGGCGCGCCCGCTGATTTGCTGCAGTTGCGCCGCATAGCGGCGCGCCGCTTCCGGGGCGATGCTGGAGTGGTCCACCAGCCAGGCGCCGCTGGCGCGATGCACGCCCTGGGCGCCGAACACGGTGTCATGCACGGCGCGCTCGTCGGTCAGGCACAGGAAAACACCCGTGCAGCCGTCCGCCGCTTCGGCGGGCGTGCCGGCCGGTTCGGCGCCGTCGGCCGCCAGCGCGCGGGCTTTGCCGGGGCTGCGGTTCCAGACCCGCACGCGGTGCCCGGCCGCCAGCAGCCGGCGCACCATGGGGGCGCCCATCAGGCCGGCGCCGCAGAACGCCAGTACTGCGCTCATTCGGCCTCCGGCGTTTCGTAGGGCCATTCCATGCCGCCCGAGTGCGTGACGGCGCCTTCGTGCGCCGGCCGCACCAGCAGCGCGTATTTCTCGAGCGCGCCGGCCAGGCGCGGCCGCGCCGGCGGCACGTGGCCGGCCCGGCGCGACGCCAGCTCGGCGTCGCTGAGCTCGACCCGCAAGGTGCCGGCCCGGGCGTCGATATGGATCACATCGCCGTCGCGCACCAGGCCGATGGGGCCGCCGGCCGCGGCTTCCGGGCCGACATAGCCGATGCACAGGCCGCGGGTGGCGCCCGAGAAGCGGCCGTCGGTCAGCAAGGCCACTTTCTCGCCCATGCCCTGGCCGTACAGCGCGGCCGTCACGCTGAGCATTTCGCGCATGCCCGGCCCGCCCTGGGGGCCTTCGTTGCGTATGACCAGCACGTCGCCGGGGCGGTAGGTGCGCTGCGAAACGGTGCGCATGCAGTCTTCTTCGTTCTCGAACACGCGCGCCGGGCCGGAGAACTGCAGCGATTTCAGGCCCGCGATCTTGAGCAGCGCGCCCTGCGGGCTGAGATTGCCTTTCAGCACCGTGACGCCGCCCGAAGCGTGGATGGCGCGCGCGCAGGGGCGTACCACTTCGCCGTCCGGGCCGGGGGCATCGGCCAGCGCTTCGGCCAGCGGCCGGCCGTCCAGCGTGAGCACGCTGCCGTCGATATGGCCGCCTTCCAGCAGCGCCTTCAGCACGGCGGGCACTCCGCCGGCTTCGTGCAGGTCCCGCGCCAGGAAGCGCCCGCCCGGCTGCAGGTCGGCGATCAGCGGCGTGCGCTGGAACACGGCGGCGACGTCGTCCAGTGTGTAGCGGATGCCGGCCTCGTGCGCGATGGCGGGAATGTGCAGCGCGGCGTTGGTGGAACCGCCGGTTGCGGCAACCGCGGCGCAGGCGTTGTCCAGGCTGGCGCGCGTAACCAGCTCGCGCGGCAGCGGGCCGCCCTGTGCCAGCGCGCGCATGACCTGCGCACCCGCCCGCTGGGCGATGGCCAGGCGCTCGCTGTACACCGCCGGCATCATCGCGCTGCCCAGAGGCGACAGGCCCAGGGCTTCTCCCACCATGGCCATGGTATTGGCGGTGAACTGCCCGGGGCACGAACCGGCCGACGGCGTGCAAGTGCGTTCCATGGCCTTGAGTTCGGCGGCCGTCATGCTGCCATGCTGCACGCGGCCCACGGCCTCGATGGTGTCCAGGATGGTGGCCGGCTTGCCCAGCGCGTAGCCGGGCAGCGTCGCGCCGCCGTACAGGAATACCGCCGGCACGTTCAGGCGCACGATGGCCATCATCATGGCCGGCAGGGTCTTGTCGCAGCCCGCGAACGCCACCAGGGCATCATAGGCATGGCCGCGAACCACCATTTCCACGCTGTCGGCGATGGTTTCGCGCGACAGCAGGCTCATGCGCATGCCGGCGTGGTTCATGGACGTGCCGTCCGACACCGAGATAGTCGAGAAACTGACCGGCACGCCGCCCGCGGCGGCCACGCCCAGGCGGGCGCGGTCCGCCTGCGGGGCCAGGCCCATAGAACACGGGGTGTTCTCGCCCTGTGTGCTGACAATGCCGACGATCGATTTCTGCAGGGTGTCGTCGTCGAACCCGGTGGCGCGCAAAAAGGCCCGGTGGGGCGCCCGCGTCAGGCCGTCGGTGACTATGCGGGAGCGGTGCTTGTGCAGTGACATGCGGGGTTCCTGGGTGAATCAGCCGGCCAGCATGGCGCGGTGGGCCGTCAGTTTGTCGAATGCCCAGCAGATGTCGCGCTCCATGGCCAGGCGCGCCTTGCCGGCGTCGCGCTGTTCGATGGCCTGCACGATCGCGGCATGGAATTCGGCTGTAGGGCGCTCGTCGGAATGCATGAGTTCGCGGGTGGCGCGCAGATACGGGCCCGATTGCAGCCAGAGGCTTTCGATCATGGCCATCATCGAAGGCGACTGGGCCGCGCGATAAATGGTGAAGTGAAACAGCTGGTTGTGTTCCAGGCCGTCGCGCACCGACATGGGATTGGCCAGCGACTGGCCGATCTGCGCGGCCAGGCCCCGCAGGGTTTCCAGGGTGTCGCCGCCGATGTGTTCGACCGCCCATGCGGTGGCCGTGCCCTCGATCAGCACGCGCGTGCGGCGGATGTCCTCCAGGCGTGCGCGGGAAACGACCGGCACGCGCATGGACCGGCTTTTCATGGGTTCCAGCGCCTGCTGCGTGGCCAGACGGCGCAGCGCCTCGCGCACTGGCATGGCGCTGGTGCCGAAGGCGTCGGCCAGTTCCTGGATGCCCAGCACTTCGCCGGCGGCGTAGTCGCCCCGCATCAGGTGGTCGCGCAGCCGGCGGTAGACGGCTTCGTTGACCGAGGTGTGGACCAGGGGTTCCAGATCGGGATGGCCAGGCATTTAGATCTTTGATCAAAAATCAAAGGTCTAAATTTGCGCAAAAATCCCCGCGCCGCCTATCCAGGTTTCCCCTGATGGGCGGGCGCGGGGACGGGAACGCCGCCCGCCGGCGCCGGCGGGTCAGCCCGGGTGGCGGGCCTTGAAGGCCAGGCGGTACTGGTGCAGCAGCGGCTCGGTGTAGCCGTTGGGCTGGGCCAGCCCTTCGAACACCAGCGCGCAGGCCGCCTGGAAGGCGATAGAGGTGTCGAAATGGCCCGCCATGGGCTGGTACAGCGGATCGCCGGCGTTCTGGCGGTCGACCACGGCGGCCATGCGTTCGAAGGTGTCGCGCACTTGTTCGCGGGTGGCGATGCCGTGGCGCATCCAGTTGGCGATGTGCTGGCTGGAAATGCGCAGCGTGGCGCGGTCTTCCATCAGGCCCACGTTGTTGATGTCGGGCACCTTCGAGCAGCCCACGCCCTGGTCGATCCAGCGCACCACGTAGCCCAGGATGCCCTGCGCGTTGTTTTCGAGTTCGTGGCGGATGTCGTCGGGGCTCCAGTCGGCCGGGTTGCCCACCGGCACGGTAAGCAGGCCGTCGAGCAGTTCGTCTTGCACGCTGGCCAGCCGGGTGCCTTCGAGCTGCTGCTGCACGGCCGGCACGTCGACCTGGTGGTAGTGCAGCGCGTGCAGCGTGGCGGCGGTGGGCGACGGCACCCAGGCGGTATTGGCGCCGGCCTTGGGATGGGCGATTTTCTGTTCGAGCATGGCGGCCATCAGGTCGGGCATGGCCCACATGCCCTTGCCGATCTGGGCGCGGCCGCGCAGGCCGCAGTCGAGCCCCACCAGCACATTGCTGCGTTCGTAGGCGGCGATCCAGGCGCTGGATTTCATGTCGCCCTTGCGCATCATGGGGCCGGCTTCCATGCCGGAATGCATTTCGTCGCCGGTGCGGTCCAGAAAGCCCGTGTTGATGAAGGCCACGCGCCCCGCGGCGGCCTGGATGCAGGCCTTCAGGTTGACGCTGGTGCGCCGCTCTTCGTCCATGATGCCCATTTTCACGGTGTGGCGCGGCAGGCCCAGCAGGTCTTCGACGCGGTCGAACAGTTCGTTGGCGAACGCCGCTTCGGCCGGGCCGTGCATCTTGGGCTTGACGATATAGATGGAACCCGCGCGCGAGTTGCGCTGGCTGGCGCGGTCGGGCAGGGCCGCCAGCGTGGTGACCACGGCGTCGAGGATGCCTTCGGGGATTTCGTTGCCGTCGGCGTCGAGCACGGCCGGGTTGGTCATCAGGTGGCCGACGTTGCGCACGAACATCAGCGAGCGGCCATGCAGCGTAAGCGTGCCGCCGCCGGGCGCGTGGTATTCGCGGTCGGCGTTCAGGCGCCGGGTGAAGGTCTGGCCGCCCTTGGTGACTTGTTCGGCCAGGTCGCCTTTCATCAGGCCCAGCCAGTTGCGGTAGATATGCACCTTGTCGTCGGCGTCGACCGCGGCGACGGAGTCTTCGCAGTCCATGATGGTGGTGAGCGCGGCTTCGACCACCACGTCTTTGACGCCGGCGGCGTCGGTGGCGCCGATGCTGTGGGCGCGGTCGACCTGGATTTCGATGTGCAGGCCGTGGTGCTTGAGCAGGACGGCCCCGGGCGCCTGGGCATCGCCCTGGTAGCCGGCGAACTGCGCCGGCTGCGCCAGCCCGGTGCCGCCCTGCGGCAGCGCCACGCGCAGTTGGCCGTTGTCGACGCTGTAGCCGGTGGCGTCGGCGTGCGAGCCCTGCGCCAGCGGCGCGGCTTCGTCGAGAAAGGCGCGCGCGCGGGCAATGACGGCCTGGCCGCGCTGCGGGTGATAGCCGCGCCCCGTGTCGCCCGGCGTGGGGGGGATGGCGTCGGTGCCGTACAAGGCGTCGTACAGGCTGCCCCAGCGGGCGTTGGCCGCGTTCAGCGCATAGCGCGCGTTGGACATGGGCACCACCAGCTGCGGGCCAGCCTGCTCGGCGATCTCGGCGTCGACCTGTGCGGTTTCGACCCGCACGGCATCGGGCACCGGCAGCAGGTAGCCGATTTGTTCCAGGAAGGCGCGATAGGCGCGCAGGTCGCGCACCGGACCGGGGTGCGCGCGGTGCCAGGCGTCGAGTTCGTGCTGCAGGCGGTCGCGTTCGGCCAGCAGGGCGCGGTTGCGCGGCGCCAGGTCGCGCACCAGGGCCGCGAAGCCGGCCCAGAAGCGCTGGCCATCGATGCCGCTGGCGGGCAGGGCCTCGTCCTGGATGAAGCGGTGGAGCGCGGCCGCCACTTGCAGGCCGTCTTGCTGGATACGTTCAGTCATGCGGGTCTCGGAAAAGAAAAAACGGGGCCGGCCCAACCGGCACGGTGAACCCACATGATCGGGGCTGGACGCCGCCCTGTCCATATCAAACGGGCCTGGTCATACCAGTTTATTTTCGCCTGATTTGCCTGTGCCCGGATTTTTATGGTTTTATTTCAGATAGTTGAAGACCCAGGGCCGGCAAGGCGGGCAAGCTTAGGCAATCTGGTCATACCAGTGGGATATCTATGGAAACTGAAGCCGCGGCCGCCGGCCGCCAGGTGGCCGACGTGGTGGCCGAACGGATCGAGCGCCTGATCATGGATGGCGTGCTCAAGGCCGGCCAGGCCCTGCCGTCCGAGCGCCGCCTGACCGAAAAACTGGGCGCCTCGCGCACCGCGCTGCGCGAAGGCCTGAAGCTGCTGCGCGCCCGCGGCATCATACGCACCGAGCAGGGCAAGGGGTCGTTCGTGGCGCCCATTTCGCAAGTGGATGCCGGCCCGCTGATGCACCTGTTCCATTCGCAGCCGCGCACGCTGTACGACTTGCTGGAAGTGCGCGCGCTGCTCGAAGGCGAATCGGCGCGGCTGGCCGCCATACGCGGCACCGAGGCCGATTTCATCATGATCCGCCGCCGCTACGAAGCCATGATCGCTGCGCACGGGCAGGACACCGACATCGCCACGCACGCCCACCTGGATCACGCTTTTCACCTGGCCGTGTGCGAAGCCTCGCACAACCCGGTACTGACGCACACGCTGCAATCGCTGACCGAGCTGATGCTGGGTTCGGTGTTCGCCTGCGTCAACAACCTGTACCATCGCCAGCCGCACAAGCAGCAGATCGACGACCAGCACGCGGGCGTGTTCAACGCCGTGATCGGACGGCTGCCCGACCTGGCCCACAAGGCCGCCACCGACCACGTCAATAGCGTGCGGCAAAGCCTGGGCGAAATCGAACAGGAAGAGCAGCGCCTGGTGCGCGCCACCCTGCGGCTGGAAGGCTGGGCGTAGCGCCCGTCGCGGTGGCCGCCCCTACGCCGCGGCGGCGGCGGCCGGCTGGCCCTGGCCCGCATAGATGCTGCCGTGGCGATTGGCCAGCAGGGCATCCAGCGCGATGCTTTCCTGGCCCACGAAGCCGCGCTGCGGCAGCGCGCCCTGCGCCACCAGGTCCAGCGCGGTGCAGATGCCCGCCGCCGTCGAGCGCTGGATGGCGCTCAGCGCATGGCCGTCGACCACATCGCCGTAGATGTGCGCGGAATACGCTTCCTGCAGCAGCTGCCCGCGCCGGTAGCCCGAGGCGGTGGCCAGGATGACGATGACGTCCTGCCCGGTGGCCGGGATGGCGTTTTCCAGAATGTCCTGCAGCAGTTCGCGGCGCTCGCGCAGGCGCAGGTCGTTCAGCAGCAGTTTCATGATGGCGCAATGGCCGGGATAGCGCACCGATTTGTAGTCGACGTTGCGCGCCTTGCCCGCCAGGGTCCGGGGCAGCGTGCCCAGCCCGCCCGACGTATTGAAGGCTTCGTATTCGACGCCGTCCAGCGTGAACGTTTCGTAGCCTTCCAGCGGCGGGACGCTGGCCGGCCGGCCGTCGACGATGGCTTCGCAGGGGTTGCAGTATTCGTTGATCAGCCCCTCGGTACTCCAGGTCAGGTTGTAGCGCAGCGCGTTGGTAGGGTAGCGCGGCAGCGCGCCGACCCGCATGCGCAGGTCCAGCAGGGTATCGAAGCGGCGCGCCAGGTCGTTGCCGACAATGCCGATGAAGCCCGGCGCCAGGCCGCATTGCGGCATCAGCACGGCGCGGGCTTCGCGGGCCAGCGCCGCGATGGCATGCGTGCTGGCGACGTCTTCGGTCAGGTCGAAATAATGCACGCCGTGCTGCGCGCACAACCCGGCCACGGCCACCGCGCGGTGGAACGGCAGCGCATTCAGTACGGCGTAGCGGCCGGCCACGGCGTGTTGCAGCGCGGCGTCGCTGTCGATGTGCAGGGTCTGGCAGCCCAGCGCCGCGGCGGCGTCCAGCCGGGCGGCATCCTGGTCGGCCACGCAGACGGCGTAGTCGCCGGTGCGTTGCAGCAGCAGGGCGATGGCGAATCCGATTTTGCCGGCGCCCAGTACGGCAACCGGTTTCAGTGCGCGGGACATGGCGGGCTCCTGGGAAGCGGATGCCTTCATGCTAGCGCGCGGCTGTGTCGATATGTAGCGTGTAAAACGTCGATTCGCTTAGATAATCAAGACAGAATGACGTTCCTTGTAGTCAATATGACTTACGGGCGCCGGGCCGATAAAAAACAGGCAGGCCTCCCGGAGGAGGCCTGCCATACCTGGGCTGGTTGCCCCGCCAGGGCGGGGGGCTGATCAGCCTTGCGACGGGTAGTCCAGGTTGCCGAACGAGTAGTGGCCGCTGGCCTTGGCCTGGGCCAGTTCGGCCCGCACCTGGGCGCGGGTCAGCTGGCTGCCCTGCTCGGCGACTTGGGGCGGGTACTGTTCTTCACCGTAGGTGACCAGGCCGGCGGCCTTGGCCTGCGCCAGTTCTTCCTGGACCTGGGCCCGGGTCACGTTCGAGGCCGGGGCCACCGTGGGGGGGTAGTCCAGGTCGCCGAAGCTGTACTGGCCGTTGGCCTTGGCCTGGGCCAGCTCGGCCTGCACCTGGGCGCGGGTCAGGGGTTGCGATTGGTCGGCGGCCTGGGCACCGGCGGCGACGCTCAGGGAAAGCAGGATGGCAGTGGCAATGTTCTTCATGGCAGATCTCCAGATGTCTTGTTGGGGCATCGCGCCCGGTTGATTTCGGGGGGTGCGAATGTTTCCCGGTGAAGACATTCTGGACCTGCACGACACTAGGATAAACCCTAGTTTTCTGAAAATATTTTTCCAAAATACCGACTAATCGGCATTTCATAAGGAAGAATCGGTGCCGGCGGCCGAATATTCCGTCGCTTAGTACTTACGAGCGCTGCTGTTGCCAGACACCTATCTAGACTATCTAGTTTCGGGGTGGCGCCGCTTCAGCGCAGCAGGTCGTCCTGCGCGCTTTTCAGGTCGTCCTGGGCTTCCTTCAGTTTGCGCAGCGCCTTGTCGATCTTGTCCTGCCGGCCGTCGCGGCGTGCTTCAGCCAGTTCTTCTTCGCGTTCGGTGACTTCTTCGCGGCGCTCGGCCAGGGCGTCTTGGCGTTCGGCGCGCAGCGACGCATCGGTGCACGAGCCGCGCGCCTCGGACAGGGCTTTGCGCAGGCCGGCTTCGCGGCGGCTGTTGCCCTGGGCCTGCGCAGCCGCGATGTCGTTTTCGATGTGGCAGAACTTGGCCTCGCAGCCGCGCAGCGCGGCGCAGTCCCGGGCGGGGGCGGCGGCCGCGGCGGCGGTTGCGCTGCTGGCTGCCAGGGCGGCGGCGGCCAGCAGTACGGGGAATCGGGCAGGCAGACGGACGTGCATGGAGAGTCCTTGCGTGGCGGCACGCCGCGGGCGGCGGTGTGCCTAGATCAGGGTGCCGGCCAGCGCTGCCGCCACCAGCAATGCGCCGGTCCAGAGGTTGGCCCGGAACAGCATGAAATTGCGGTCGGGACGCTGCAGATCGAAGGTGTACAGTTGCCAGGCCAGGTGCATGGCCACAGCCGCTATCCCCACCTGGTAGCCCCAGCCCAGACCCATGGCGTAGCCGCCCCAAGCCCACAGCGCAATGGTCGCGGCATAGAAGCCGCCGATCCACAGCTTGCCTTGGGCGCCGAAGCGCATGGCGGTAGAGCGCAGGCCCAGTTCCCGGTCGTCGCGCACATCGACATAGGCATAGATGCTGTCATAGCCCACCTGCCACAGCACGGCGCCCAGCCACATGGCGATGCCGGCCAGCGGCAGGAAGTTCTGCGTGTCGGACCAGGCCATCAGCATGCCCCAGTTGAAGCAGATGCCCAGCACCACTTGCGGCCAATAAGTAACGCGCTTGCACAGCGGGTAGATGAACACGAAGGGCAGCACGGCCACGGCCAGCCAGCGGCTCATTTCGTTGATGAAGAACAGCAGCGACCCGCACACCAGCAATTGGCCCAGCAGGAACCACGCCGCGTTGCGCATGCTGAGCTGGCCGCTGGTCAGCGGGCGGAAGCGCGTGCGTTCGACATGCTTGTCGATGTCGCGGTCGCACATGTCGTTGACGGTGCAGCCGATGCCGCGCATCAGCAGCGCGCCCAGCGAGAACACGATCAGGCGGCGCAGCTCGGGCAGGCCGCCGGCGGCCTGGATCAGGGCGGCGATGCACGGCAGCAGGGTCAGCCAGGTGCCGATGGCGCGGTCCAGCCGGCACAGCCGCGCATAGGGGCGCCACGGTCGGGGCAGCCAGCGTTCGACCCAGTCGGTGAAGACAATGTCGTTGAGATCGGGGGATGTAGATTGCGGCGCGCTCACCATGTGGACGATACGGCAGGGAGTGGGCGTTGAAAAGACACGGGCGGCGGCCGGCGCCGCCGCCCGCGGGGTCAGGCGTACTGCTTGATGAGCTTGCCCAGGATAGCGATGCCGGCGCGGATGCGCTCTTCGGGCACCGTGGCGAAGCTCAGGCGCAGCGTGTTGGCGCGCGGCTTGCCGGCATAGAACGGCGCGCCCGGCACGAAGGCCACGTTCTGCGCTACCGCCTGCGTCAGCAATTGGGCGCTGTCGATGTGTTCGGGCAGCGTCACCCACAGGAACATGCCGCCTTCCGGCCGGGTCCAGCTGACCGTGGCGGGGAATTCGCGTTCGATGGCGTCGAGCATGCAGCGGCCCTGGGCGCGGTAGATTTCGCGCACGGTGGGCAGGTGCTGTTCCAGGAAGCCGTCTTTCACGACTTCGTAGACCGCCATCTGGGTGAGCGTGGGCGTGTGCAGGTCGGTGGCCTGCTTGGCCTGCACGAGCTTGTCGATGATGCTGCGGTGGGCCGCGATGTAGCCCAGGCGCAGGCCCGGCGCCAGCACCTTCGAGAAGGTACCCAGGCGGATGACGTTGGCGCCGTACTCGCCGGCCAGCGCCAGCAGGCCGGGCTGGGACTCGCCGGCGTAGCGCAGTTCGCCGTAGGGGTCGTCTTCGATGATGGGCAGGCCGAGCTGCGCGGCCTGCTGCACCAGCGCCTTGCGGCGCGCCAGGTTCAAGGTGCGGCCGGTGGGGTTCTGGAAATTGGGCAGCGCATACAGAAAGCGCGCGCCGGCGGCCAGCTCGGGCGTGATGGATTCGGGAATCAGGCCGCCGTCATCGGTGGGCACGGGCACGTATTGCGGCTGGTACAGGCTGAACGATTGCAGCGCGCCCAGGTAGCTGGGGTCTTCGACCAGGATTTTGCTGCCCTCGTCGATAAGCACCTTGCCCAGCAGGTCAAGCGCCTGCTGCGAACCCGACACGATCAGGATCTGGTCGGGGGTGACGTTGGCGCCGGCGCGGTTCAGGTCGTCGGCCACCCACTGGCGCAGCGGCGCATAGCCTTCGGTGGGCCCGTACTGCAGCGCGGCGCGGCCGTTGGTGGCCAGTACCTTGTCGAACGCCGTGCGTACTACCTCGACCGGGAACCCGCCGGGGGCGGGCAGGCCGCCCGCGAAAGAAATGACCTCGGGCCGCTCGGTGACCTTGAGGATTTCGCGGATGGCGGAGCTGGTGAGTTGCTTGGCGCGTTCGGAAAATGCGCACACGGGTTCGAAAGGCTTGTCCATGGAAAGGCTTCTTGACGAAAGAACGGGAAAAAAAGAGCAAACATTGTCCCACAACGCCGATGCTGCGCCGCACGGCGGGGCGGTGCCTCTAAAATCAGTTGGTTCGATAGTTGCCTGTACAGTTACATTTCATGTTCACCGCCCCCGACCTGCCCACCGACGACAAGCCCCGTTTCTACGCCGAACTGGCCGCCCAGGCGCGCGCCCTGCTCGACGGCGAAACCGACCGCATCGCCAACGCCGCCAACTTCGCCGCCCTGGCCTACCAGGCCCTGCCCCGCATCAACTGGGCCGGCTTCTACTTTTACGACGGCCGCGAACTGGTGCTGGGCCCGTTCCAGGGCAAGCCAGCCTGCGTGCGCATCGCCCTGGGCCGCGGCGTGTGCGGCACGGCGGCCAGCCAGCGCCAGACCCAGCTGGTGGCCGATGTGAATGCCTTTCCCGGCCACATTGCGTGCGACGCCGCTTCGCGGTCCGAGGTCGTGGTGCCGCTGGTGCGCCAGGGCGAACTGATCGGCGTGTGGGATGTCGACAGCCCCGAGCCTGGCCGCTTCGACGAAGACGACCGCCAGGGCATGCAGGCGCTGTGCGCGGTGTTCCTGGACAGCCTCGCCTAGGGTATATTCCTTTTCCATGTCTACAGCCCATTGCTCCGCTGCCCATTTCCGCGCCTCCGGCGCGGCGGCGCGTTGCATCGGCCTGAAATCCAAAAAACAGCAGCTCATCTGACCGGAGCAGGCTGTTCCGTCAGATGGGCGACGGAACGGCGGCAATCCGGCGGCGCGGCGCGCTGCGTGTTTACCTCCTGCATCCCTGGCGCTTCTGCACGGTTCCCCAAGCGGTCCGACTTGTAGGAGTGTGTCATGTCTGTTTCTTCTGCTGCGGCGGTCTTCCAGGGTGTCTGGGTGCCGCTGGTCACGCCTTTTTCCGATACCGGCATCGATGGCGGCGCGCTGCGCCGCCTGGTGCGCCACTGCGCCGCCGCCGGCGTGGATGGCCTGGTGGTGTGCGGCAGCACCGGCGAGGCGGCCGCGCTGGACGATGCCGAGCAGTTGGCGGTGCTGGACACCGTGCTGGACGAGGCCGGCGCGCTGCCGGTGGTGATGGGCCTGGCCGGCAACCACCAGGGCCATGTACTGCAGCGGCTGGCGGCCTTCGGCACGCGGCCGCTGGCCGGGGTACTGGCGCCGGCGCCATATTACGTGCGGCCCGGCCAGCACGGGGCGCAGGCCTATTTCCGCGCCCTGGCCGATGCCTCGCCGGCGCCGCTGGTGCTGTACGACATTCCGTACCGTACCGGCACGCCGCTGGACGCCGACACCCTGCTGGCCCTGGCCCGGCACGGCAATATCGCCGCGGTGAAGGATTGCGGCGGCTCGCTGGACAAGACCGCGGCGCTGATCGCCGACGGCAATTTGCGCGTGATGGCGGGCGAGGACTTCCAGGCGCTATCCACCCTGTGCCTGGGCGGCAGCGGCATGATCGCCGCGGCCGCCCATATCCGTCCCGACCTGTTCGTGGCCCTGCACCGCGCGGTGCGTGCCCAGCAGCTGGATACGGCGCGCCGCCTGTTCTACGCCCTGGCGCCGGTGATCCGGCTGGTGTTCGCCGAGCCCAACCCCGGCCCGCTGAAGGCCTGGCTGGCCGGGCAGGGATTGCTGCCGGACGTGCTGCGCCCGCCCATGCCGCGCGCCAGTGCCGACCTGGCGGCCAGGCTGGCGCGCGCCGTGGCTGAGCTGGACCGGCAGTTTCCGCCGGCGGCCTGATGGGGCAAGGCGTATCAAGGCGTCTGGCTGCTGCCTGGGTGGCCGTGTTCCACCGCGTGTTGCGCGGCCCGGCCGGATGCCGCTACGACCAGTGGGGCGCGCGCTTCTCAATGAACGCACGCAGCCCTTCCTGGGCATCCTGCGTTGCCACCACCGAGCAGAAGCTTTCGACGACATTGCCGATATCGCGGCGATAACCCTTGTCGTTCAGGCGCATGAAGGTGTTGTGTCCCAGCAGCATCACCTGGCGCGGCTTGGACGCGAACATGCGGGCCATGGCGCGCGCCTCGTCCAGCACCGCGTCATCGTCCACCACCTTGCTGACCAGGCCCAGTTCGGCTGCTTCGTCCGCACCGAAGGCGCGGCCGCTGAACAGGATTTCAAATGCGCGATGCCGGCCCACGATGGCGGGCAGATGGATGAAGTGGATCGCCGGGATGATGCCGACATCGATTTCCGGATAACCGAACGTGGCGGATCTGCCCGCGATGATCACGTTGCATGATATCGACAGGGTCATGCCGCCCGCCCGCGCCGCACCGCCCACCGCCGCAATCGACGGCTTGCCCAGTGCATGCTGCATGTCGGCCAGCGCAACATACAGCTTGTTCAGGAAAGTGCGCGCGGATTCGCCGTGCTGTTCCATGAGAATGTCCAGGTCCAGGCCCGCGCAGAACCGGCGCGGCAGCGCGCTGGCGAGAATGACGGCTCGCACCGATTCGTCGTCCTTGGCGCGCTGGAATGCCGACAGAATTTCTTCGAGCATGGGAATGCTCAACGCGTTGACCGGCGGGCGACGAAGTGTGATTTCGGCAACGTGGTCCGTTACGGAATAATCGATGTGCTGCATGGCGGATTACTTCCTTTCGTCTTGCAGGTGCAGCGAGGTCGCGACTTGAACCCACTGCTTTTCGGCCGATTGAATAAAGGCCGGCAGTTCCTTTTTTTCCACGATCAGGGGCTCGGCGCCGCGCGCCTGCAATGCCTGGGCATAACTGGCGCTGCGCGACACCTTCTGGAATGCATCCTGCAGCCGGCTCAGTACTTCCGGCGGCGTTCCCGACGGAGCGGACAGAGAAAAACCGAAACTCAGGTCGAAACCGGCATAACCCAGCTCTGCCAGCGTGGGCACATCGGGCAGGGTCTGCGACCGGGCCGGTGCGGCAATCGCCAGCGCCTTGATTTTTCCGGCCTGAATCTGGGGCGCGCTGGTGGTGATGTTGTCGAACGAAAAGTCGACTTCGCCGGCCATGACATCGACCAGCGCGGGGGCGCTGCCCTTATAAGGCACGGCAATCGCCTTGAATTGCGCGGCCTGCTGCAGCAGCATGCCCAGAATATGGGGCGACGTGCCCACACCATAGGTGGCGTAGCTTAATGCATCGGGTTTCGACCTGCCGCGAGCCACCAGTTCAGCAACCGTGTTCCAGCTCTGGGACGGCGCGGTGACCAGTACATTGGGCAGAGCCGCGGTGGTTCCCACGACCACGAAATCCTGCGCCGGGGACACTTTCCATTTGGGATACAAGACCGGGTTCAAGGCTTGAGCCGCGATCGTGGTGTGGACCAGGGTATAGCCATCGGCCGGCGCTTCTTTTACGGCCTGTACGCCGATGGTGCCGCTGGCGCCCGGGCGGTTGGCAATGACCACGGGCTGCCCCAGTTCGTCGCTGAGCGGTTCGGCGAAAATGCGCGCGATGAAGTCCGTGGGGCCGCCCGCGGCAAACGGGATGACAATGGTAATGGGCCTTGACGGCCAGTCTTGCGCCGCCGCGGCCGTGCCGCAGATGGCCGCCGCGGAAAGCGCGGCCACGGCCGCGGTGAGTCTGACGATGTTCATGAGTGTCTCCTGTTTCCTGTGGGCGAATCAAGCAATCGAGCCGCTATTGCGCAGCTTTTCTATGGATTCCGGGCTGTAGCCGAGCTCGCTCAAGATCTCTGCCGTGTGCTGGCCCAGCAAGGGCGGTGGCCGGCGGGCTTCGCGCGGCGCGTGGTCGAATTTCACCGGCAATGCGATCTGGCGCAACGTGCCCACTGCCGGATGCTCTGTCTGGACGATCAGTTCGCGCGCGGCGACCTGCGGATGCGCCAGCGCCTGCGCCACGGTCTGGATGGGGGAGCACGGCACGCCCGCCTCGCCCAGGCAGGCAACCCATTGCGCAACGGTCTTTTGCCTGAACCGGTCCTGTACCAGGGCTACCGTTTTTTCCATGTTCTGCACACGCATGGCATTGGTGACGAAATCCGGATGATCCACGTAGTCCTGCAGATCCGCGGCCTGGCAGAACCGGCGCCACTGCGCATCGTTGCCGGCTCCCAGCATCATCGGGCCATCGGCGGCATCGAAGGCCTGGTACGGGCACATGGTGGGATGCGCAGTGCCCATGGGCTTGGGCTCTTTGCCCGACTGCCAGTAGTTTTGCGCCATGTACGTCATGAAGCCCAGGGCGGTGTCGAGCAGCGAGATCTCGACATAGGTCCCACGGCCCGACTTGCCCCGATTGATGAGCGCGGCTAGCACGCCGCTCAGCCCGAACATGGCGCTGCCGATGTCCACCGGCGAAAAACTGGCGCGCGCATAGTTTCCGCCCGCCTCGCCCATGGTGCTCAGCATGCCGCTGAAGGCCTGCAGCATGACGTCGTACCCCGGCTGGTTGCCAAGCGGGCCGTCGCGGCCGTAGCCGGAAATTTCGCAATAGATCAGCCGGGAATTCAGGCCCATCAGCCGTTCGGCATCTACCCCGAGCCTGGCCGCGGTGCCGCCGCCGAATCCTTGCAATACGATGTCCGCGTCCCGCACGAGGTCGTACACGATGCTGCGGCCCGCCTCGGTCTTGAGGTCGAGCGCGATGCTGCGTTTATTGTGGTTCATCGCCATAAATACGGCGGACTCGCCCTGGTTCTGCGGCAGCCAGGCCCGTGTGTCGTCGCCTTTGCCGATGGGCTCGACCTTGATCACGTCGGCGCCCAGTTCGCCGAGAAACTGCCCGCACAGTGGGCCCGCAAGAACTTTGCTCAGGTCTACGACGCGAATGTTTTCCAGCGGCTGCATAGCGGGATGCATGGTTCCAGGTTCCAGTGACATCGGCACTATGCATGCGGCCTGGCTATATCACAAATATTTAATTACGATACATGCCATACTCAATAACGATAGCTGGTCGGACATGGCCCTGGATCCGCCTGCGGGAGAATGCCGGGCTTTTTGCACGCGGCCAGTGCCCGGGAGCCCTGATTGACGATCCAGTTGCGCAATCTCAGAAGTTTCATCGCTGTCGCCACGGCCGGCTCCATATCGAAAGCCGCCGAAATGATCCATATTGCGCAGCCCGCGCTTAGTGTGCAGCTTCGGCAAATTGAACAGGCGCTGGGTGCGCCATTGTTCGAGCGGTTCCATCGGGGCGTAACGCTGACGCCCGCAGGCGAGCGATTCCTCGTCCATGCAAGAGACATCCTGCGCCTTGTCGACGTGGCGGTCGAAGATGTGCGCGACGCGATGGCAGAGCCCGAGGGCAGGGTCGCGCTGGGGTTGCCGCAATCGATGGCGCGGCTGCTGGCGTTGCCGCTGGTCAAGATGGTGACCGGGCAATGGCCCAAAGTCGAACTGCATATCGTCGAGATGAATACCGGATATATCGCTGCGCATTTGCTCTCGCGCGACATCGACCTGGGCATGACGTTTCGTTCGGAAGAGAACACGGGCGTTGCCTACACGCACCTGGCGGATGAAGAGCTGGTTTTCGTGTCATCGGCCGCTCAAATAAGCAAATACCACCGAGGGCCGGCGGGGCGATCGAAATCGATACGAGCGGCCGATTTGAGCCGCTTTCCCATCATCATGCCCACCAGGGCGCACAGTTTGCGGCGGCGTATCGAAGAATGCCTGCAAGACGCCAGCATCAGCCTGAACGTCATTGCCCAGGTAAACGCCATTCCGCAATTGACGGAACTGGCGGCTGCCGGGGTGGCTTCGACGATTCTGTCGCGCGCGGCGGTCGAGGGCAGTTCGCTGGTGGATCAGTTGGCTATCATGGCGATCACGCAGCCGGCCATGACCCGGCCGGTGTATTTATGCCGCGCTTCGGCTTTTCCGATGTCCATCGCCGTATCGAGGGTGTCGAGCCTGATCAAGGCCCTGATCGCCGATCGCGCGGGCCAGGCCGGCCGCCTTCCTGCATCGCGCGACGCGCCGCCGCGCTACCGCGCAGACTCCAGCCCCAGCGGCCGGGCCACGCGCAGCAACGGCAGCCCCGCCGCCAGCACCACCAGCCCCAGCAAGGCTCCCAGGCCCGCGTAGCGGGCGCTGGACCACACCAGCCCGGCGCAGCTCAGCGCGAACAGCAGCGGCGTCAGCGGATACAGCGGGACGCTGAACGGGCGCGGGCGCCCGGGGTGCAGGCGGCGCAAGCGCCAGACGGCCGCCGCCACCAGCAGCATGAAAAACCAGAACACCGGGGCGGTATAGGCCACCATGGCCTGCACGCCGTTGTCGGACAGTGCGCCGAAGCCCACCAGCGCCAGCGTAATAAGGCCCTGTGCCAGCAGCGCCGCCGCCGGCGCCTGCCCGCGCGCCGACCAGCCGCCCAGGCGGCGCAGCGCCGGCACGTCGTCGCCCAGCGCCACGTAGACGCGCGCGCCGGTCATGATGGTGCCGTTGATCGTGCTGAGCGCCGTGCAGCACACCAGCAGGCTGAGCAGCACGGCCGCGTGCGGCCCGGCGGCGATCTGCATGACGTCGGCCCCGACCGCGCTGGCCTGGCGCAGCCCCTGCAGGCCGAACATGTCCAGCAGCGCCACGTTGACCAGCAGGTAGATGCCGGTGACGGCGGCCGTGCCGATCAGCAGCACGCGGCTCATGTTGCGGGCGGGGTCGCGCAATTCGCCCGACAGGTAGGCCGATTCGTTCCAGCCGCCGTAGGTCAGCAGCACGTACACCATGCCCAGGCCCAGCATGCTGGCCAGGCCCTCTTGCGGGGGCGGCCCGTTGGCGGCCAGCGCCTGCGCGGGCCCGTCGCCGGCCAGCATGCCGGCCAGCACCACCGCCACCAGGGCCGCCACGGTCATCGCGGTAAACCCGATCTGCAGGCGCTTGGTCGGCCGGGTGCCGGCAATATTCAGGGCGGTAAGCGCCGTCACGGCCAGCGCGGCATGCAGTGCCGGGCCATGGCGGCCCAGGTCGAGCAGTTGCTGCGCGTAGTCGCCATAGATGAAGGCCACTGCCGCGATGGCGCCGGTCTGGATCACGGTGCAGCGCGCCCAGGCGAACATCAGGCCCGTGCGCGCGCCCCAGGCCAGGGCCAGGTAGCGGTATTCGCCGCCCGAATCCGGGTAGGCCGAGCCCAGTTCGGCGTAGCACAGCGCCCCCAGCAGCATGACGGCGCCGCCGGCCAGCCACAGCAGGATATACATCGTGGGCGAACTGGCATGCTGCGCCACCAGGGGCGGGAAGCCGAAGATGCCGATACCGATGACTACGCCGACCAGCACGGCCACGGCGTCCAGTACCGACAGGCCGCCGGGGCGGCCCGGCCCGGCGGCCGCGCTCATTGGGCCTGCCTGCTGGCCTGCCAGCCCTGCTCGGCGCCGTCGGCCGCCAGCGCGACGATGGTGTCGCCGCGCACCTGGCCCACGAACTGCAGCGGCTTGCCGCCGTCATCCAGCACCAGGCTCAGGCGGTCGCCGCGCAGTTGGGCCTGCGACACGCCCAGCGGTGCGTCGTCGCGCCGGGCGGTGGCGCTGACTTTCTGGAAGTGCTGCGCCATCTGCACGGTGATCGGGCCGTCGGGATGCCGGATCTGCCAGGTGCCGGCCACCCTGGCGGGCACGATCCACAAATACAGCGACCGGCCGTCCACCGTTTCGTATTGGTCACTGTCCCAGTCGCCCATGGTGAAGGCATGCGACACCACCCGCGTGCCCGGCGCCAGGTCGCTGAGAATGCGCGGGCGCAGCTTCAGGTTCACGTCGGGCAGCAGGTACATGGTCAGCACGGTGGCTTTCGAGATGTCGGTTTCGAACAGGTTCTGCTGCACGAAGCGCACGCGGTCTTGCACGCCGGCCTGCTTGGCGTTGGCGCGGGCTTCGGCGATGCGTTCGGGATCGATGTCGATGCCGGTGGCCTGTGTGGCCTTGCGGTCGCGCACCGCGGCGATGGCGATGCGGCCGTCGCCCGAGCCCAGGTCGATGACGGTGTCCTGCGGGCCGACATAGGCCATGTCCAGCATCTTGGCCACGGCGTCTTCGGGGGTGGGCACGAAGGGCACGTCCAGCTTGACCGGGTCGGCGGCTTGGGCGGGTGCGGCGGCCAGCGCCAGGGCGGCGGCCAGGGCCGCCAGCGCGTGGCGGCGCGAAAAAACCGGTTGCGGGGAAGCTGCGGGACGGATCGCTGGCATGACGGGCTCCGGTGACGCGCGGGCGGCCTGCAAGCGCCGGCCCGGCTTTGCTGACAACAAACTGAACAAAATCATCGGTGCTACGCTCGGATCTTTCAACCGTTGTTACGTCTGGTCAAAGCCGCGCACCGCGCCAGTGCGCCGGCGCCGGCGCCATTAGGGCGTATCCGGGTAGGCAGCGGTACGCTTGTGTTCTACAACGCAGCACCATGCAGCCGGTCGCGCGTCGCGCCGGCAACCCACAAGGGGGAGACATATTCATGGCCACCGATCCCGGCGGTACCGATCTGGTGTTCGATTACATCGTGGTGGGCGCCGGGTCGGCCGGCTGCCTGCTGGCCAACCGCCTGTCGGCCGACGCCGGCAAGCGCGTGCTGCTGCTGGAAGCCGGCGGCCGCGACAACTGGCACTGGATCCACATCCCGGTGGGCTACCTGTACTGTATAGGCAATCCGCGCACCGATTGGTGCTACCGCACCCACCCCGACCCCGGCCTGAACGGCCGCAGCCTGGGCTACCCGCGCGGCCGTGTGCTGGGCGGCAGCTCGTCGATCAACGGCATGATCTACATGCGCGGCCAGCGCGCCGACTACGACGGCTGGGCCGCGCAGGGCAACCCCGGCTGGGGCTGGGATGACGTGTTGCCGTTCTTCAAGCGCAGCGAAAGCCACCACGCCGGCAGCAGCGAATTCCACGGCGGCGACGGCGAATGGCGGGTCGAGCGCCAGCGCCTGTCGTGGGATCTGCTCGACGCCTTCCGCGACGCGGCGGCGCAGGCCGGCATTGCGCCGGTATCCGACTTCAACCAGGGCGACAACGAAGGCTGCGATTATTTCGAGGTGAACCAGCGCCGCGGCGTGCGCTGGAGCGCGGCCAGCGCTTTCCTGAAGCCGGCCGCCGGGCGCCCGAACCTGCGCGTCATGACCGGCGCGCGGGTGTCGCGCGTGGTGTTCCAGAACCGCCGGGCCGAGGGGGTGGCGTTCCGCCTGGAAGACGGCACTGAAAAAATCGCCCGCGCGCGCGCCGAAGTCATTCTGGCCGCCGGCGCCATCGGGTCGCCGCAGCTGCTGCAGGTGTCGGGCGTGGGGCCGGCGGCCCTGCTGCAGGCCCGCGGCGTGCCGGTGGTGCACGACCTGCCCGGCGTGGGCGAGAACCTGCAAGACCACCTGCAGCTGCGCATGATCTACCGCGTGACCGGCGCCAGGACGCTGAACGCGATCGCGGGCACCTTGTGGGGCAAGGCCATGATGGCGGCGCAGTATGCCTTGTGGCGGCGCGGCCCGCTCAGCATGGCGCCTTCGCAGCTGGGCGCGTTCGCGCGCTCGGGCCCCGACCAGGTGCGCGCCAACGTCGAATACCATGTGCAGCCGCTGTCGCTGGAAAAGTTCGGCGACCCGCTGCATGCGTTTCCGGCCTTCACGGCATCGGTCTGCAACCTGCGCCCCACCAGCCGGGGGCATGTACGCATCACCAGCCCGCAGGCCGACGACCACCCCGAGATCCTGTGCAATTACCTGGCCACTGACACCGACCGCCGCGTGGCCGCCGAAAGCGTGCGCCTGACCCGCCGCATCGTGGCGCAGCCCGCCCTGGCGCGCTATGCCCCCGAAGAATACAAGCCGGGCAGCGCCTGCCAGACTGACGACGAACTGGCGCGCGCCGCCGGCGATATCGGCACGACCATTTTCCATCCGGTCGGCACTTGCAAGATGGGCGTGGACGCACTGGCGGTGGTAGACCCCGAACTGCGCGTGCACGGCCTGCAGGGGCTGCGCGTGATCGACGCGTCCATCATGCCCACCATCACGTCGGGCAATACCAATTCGCCCACCGTCATGATCGCCGAGAAAGGCGCGCACCTGCTGCGATGATGGACCGCTGCGGTATAGTCCGACAGTTTTCGCGCATGCGGGCCCGGCTTGCCGCGGCCGCGAGCGTCCGTTCCTGGGTTTCCTGCTGATGCCTGACACAATCGAACTCGTCGCCACCATTCTGTTCACGGTGGCCGTGATCCACACATTCTCGGTGCCGGTGTTCGCGCGCCTGGCGCATCGCAACGGTCCGCATGCGGGCTGCTGGCACCTGCTGTCCGAAGTCGAGGCCGTGTTCGGCGTGTGGGCCTTCGTGCTGATCGTCTGCATGGCGCTGCTGCGCGGCAGCGAAATCGCCATCCAGTACATGGACACGCGCAACTTCACCGAGCCGCTGTTCGTGTTCGTGATCATGGTGGTGGCCGCCAGCCGCCCCATCCTGGAACTGGTGGGCCTGCTGGTGCGCGGCCTGGCGCGCCTGCTGCCGCTGCAGCGCGACGTGGCCACCTTCTTCGTGGTGATGTCGGTGGTGCCGCTGGGCGGCTCGTTCATCACCGAGCCGGCCGCCATGACGCTGGCGGCCATCCTGCTGCGCGACGGCTATTTCCGCGTGGCCGGCCACACCCGCTTCAAATACCTGGCGCTGGGCGTGCTGTTCGTCAATGTGTCGATCGGCGGCGTGCTGACCGCCTACGCGGCCCCGCCGGTGCTGATGGTGGCCTCGACCTTCGGCTGGGACACGGCCTTCATGGCCACGCACTTCGGGTGGCGCGCCGCCACCGCGGTGGCCATCAATGCCGGCATCCTGACGTGGATCTGCCGCGACGCGCTGACCGCCCACGCCATCGGCACGGGCAGCGGCGTCAACGCCGCCGAAGATTCGCAGCCGCCGCGCGGGCCGGTGCCGTGGCTGGTCATACTGATTCACCTGGTGTTCCTGGTGGGCGTGGTCATGACCGCCCATCATCCCGCTGTGTTCCTGGGCCTGATGATGATGTTCATCGGCTTTGCGCATGCCTACCGGCGCCATCAAGACCGCCTGCTGATCCGCGAAGGGCTGATGGTGGGGTTTTTCCTGGCCGGGCTGGTGGTGCTCGGCGGCCTGCAGAAATGGTGGCTGCAAGACTTGCTGGGCGGGCTGGAGCCCACCGTGCTGTTCTGGGGCGCAACGGCGCTGACGGCCATTACCGACAACGCCGCGCTGACCTACCTGGGCTCGCTGGTCGAGGGCGCCAGCCCCACCTGGCATTACATGCTGGTGGCCGGCGCTGTTACCGGCGGCGGGCTCACCGTCATCGCCAACGCCCCCAACCCGGCCGGCTACGCCATTTTGCGGCCGTATTTTCCCAACGAGGCCATCTCGGCCGGCCGGCTGTTGCTATCGGCGCTGGTGCCCACCCTGGTGGCGGCCGGCATGTTCCTGCTGCCGTTCGGGCGCTGATACGGCCTTTTCGGTAAAAACCGCTAAAATTCAAGTCTTTCCCGTATTGATCCGGCGCCGCCTGGCCGCTGCCCGCTTGCCGTGGGCGGTGAAACGGCGGTTTTTGATGCGCCGGTGTGCCTGGAAATTCCCAACCATGCCTATCTATGCCTACAAATGCAGCGCCTGCGGCTATGCCAAAGACGTACTGCAGAAGTTTTCCGATGCGCCGCTGTCGGTTTGCCCCGAGTGCGGGCAGGCCACTTTTGCCAAGCAGGTCACCGCGGCCGGCTTCCAGCTCAAGGGCTCGGGCTGGTACGTCACCGATTTCCGCAACGGAGGCAGCCAGGCCAAGTCCGACGGCGCCAAGGCCGGCGGCACCGCCAGCGCCCCCAAGGCCGACGCGCCGGCCAAAAGCGATGCGCCCGCCAAGAGCGACAGTGCCGCGCCGGCCGCCCCGGCGCCCGCCGCCTCTTCCTGACCGCCACACTGGCCAAGCCGTATGCGCGTTTTCAAGAAGTATTTCATCACCGGGTTGCTGATCTGGGTTCCGCTGGCCATCACCATCTGGGTGCTGGGTCTGCTGATCGCTACCCTCGAGGGCTTCGTGCCCAGCTTCTTGTCGTCGCAATCCCTGCTCGGCATCGACATCCCGGGCTTCCGCTTCGTGCTGGTCATCCTGGTGGTGCTGCTGACCGGCATGTTCGCCGCTAATCTGCTGGGGCGCACCCTGGTCGAGCAATGGGAAGCCCTGCTGGGCCGCATCCCGCTGGTGCGCTCCATCTACAATTCGGTCAAGCAGGTCAGCGACACGGTGCTGGCGCCCAATGGCCAGGCGTTCCGCCAGGCGGTGCTGGTGCAGTACCCGCGCGCCGGCTCCTGGACCATCGCATTCCTCACGGGCGCGCCCGGCGGCGAAGTGGCCGGCTACCTGCCCGGCGAACACGTCAGCGTCTATGTTCCCACCACGCCGAACCCCACGTCGGGGTTCTTCCTGATGATGCCGCGCGACCACGTCGTCGAATTGCAGATGAGCGTGGACGCCGCCCTGAAGTACATCGTTTCCATGGGCGTCGTGGCGCCGCCGGCCCAACCGGCCGCGGCTGCCGCCCCCGTCCCGACGGCTCCGTCCGTCGGGTCGTAACCTTTTTACGCTGAACACAGCACCTAGGAGTCATCCCGCAATGCGTACCTGCTACACCGGCGAGGTTTGCCGCGATCATCTCGGCCAGACTGTCACCCTGTATGGCTGGGTGAACCGCCGCCGCGACCACGGCGGGGTCATCTTCATCGACCTGCGCGATCGCGCGGGGCTGGCGCAGATCGTGTTCGATCCCGACAACAACGCCTTCGCCACCGCCGAGCGCCTGCGCAACGAGTTCTGCATCCGCGTCACGGGCCTGGTGCGCCCGCGCCCCGAAGGCACGGCCAACCCGGAACTGGCCTCGGGTGAAATCGAAGTGCTGTGCAAAGAGGTCGAGATTCTCAATGCCTCGATCACGCCGCCATTCCAGCTCGACGACGACAATCTGTCCGAAACCACGCGCCTGACGCATCGCGTGCTCGACCTGCGCCGCCCGCAGATGCAGCGCAACCTGATGCTGCGCTACCGCGTGTCGATCGAGGTGCGCAAGTTCCTGGACGAGCTCGGTTTCATCGACATCGAAACCCCCATGCTGACCAAGAGCACGCCTGAAGGCGCGCGCGACTACCTGGTGCCTTCGCGCGTGAACGCCGGGCATTTCTTCGCGCTGCCGCAGTCGCCGCAGCTGTTCAAGCAGATGCTGATGGTGTCGGGCTTCGACCGCTACTACCAGATCACCAAGTGCTTCCGCGACGAAGACCTGCGCGCCGACCGCCAGCCTGAATTCACCCAGATCGACTGCGAGACTTCGTTCCTGAACGAAGTCGAGATCCGCCAGATCTTCGAAGACATGATCCGCCACGTCTTCAAGACCGTGCAGAATGTCGAGCTGCCCACGCCGTTTCCCCAGATGACCTGGACCGAAGCCATGCAGCGCTACGGTTCCGACAAGCCCGACCTGCGTGTGAACCTCGAGTTCACCGACGTGACCGATGTCATGCGCGATGTCGACTTCAAGGTGTTCGCGGCCGCCGCCGCGGCGCCGGGCAGCCGCGTGGTGGCCCTGCGCGTGCCGGGCGGCGCCGAGCTGTCGCGCAGCGAAATCGACGCCTATACGCAGTTCGTGGGCATCTACGGCGCCAAGGGCCTGGCGTACATCAAGGTCAACGATGCGGGCAAGGGCCGCGAAGGCCTGCAGTCGCCCATCGTCAAGAACCTGCACGATGCCGCGCTGGCCGAACTGCTCAAGCGCAGCGGCGCGCAAAGCGGCGACATCATTTTCTTCGGCGCCGACCGCGCCAAGATCGTCAACGATGCCATCGGCGCGCTGCGCGTCAAGATCGGCCACAGCGAATTCGGCAAGAAGGCCGGCCTGGCCGATGGCGGCTGGAAGCCGCTGTGGGTGGTCGACTTCCCCATGTTCGAGTACGACGAGGAAGACGGCCGCTACACCGCCGCGCACCATCCGTTCACCAGCCCCAAAGACGGCCACGAAGACTTCCTGGAATCCGATCCCAGCAAGGCATTCGCCAAGGCCTACGATATGGTGCTCAACGGCTGGGAAATCGGCGGCGGCTCGGTGCGCATCCACCGCGAAGAAGTGCAGAGCAAGGTATTCCGCGCCCTGAAGATCGGCGCGGAAGAAGCCCGCGAAAAATTCGGCTTCCTGCTCGACGCCCTGCAGTACGGCGCGCCTCCGCACGGCGGCATTGCCTTCGGCCTGGACCGCATTGTTACCATGATGACCGGCGCCGAGTCGATCCGCGACGTTATCGCTTTCCCCAAGACCCAGCGCGCGCAGTGCCTGCTGACGCAGGCGCCGTCCGAGGTCGACGAGAAGCAATTGCGTGAATTGCATATCCGCCTGCGCAATGTCGAAGTGAAATGAAGTAATCTGGGGGCGAAGGGCGCCGCCGGCCATGCCGCGGCGCCCGCCCGCTACCCCCGGGGGCGGGGCGGCTCGCGCCATCCCGCCCGCCCAATAAGAAAAGGCGCCATTCGGTTCATGTCGCTTATCCGCGTAGTCAGCTACAACATCCACAAGGGCCGCTCGTCCCTGGGCCGGCGCGAATCGCTGAACGATCTGCGCCTGGGGTTGTACGGCCTGCGCCCCGACCTGGTCTTCCTGCAGGAAGTGCAGGGCCGCAACGACCACATTTCCATCCTGGATGCCCAGCACGAATCGCTGGCGGCCGCGCTGCGGCTGGACGTGGCCTACGGCTGCAACGCCATCCGCAACCGCTCCGACCATGGCAATGCGCTGTTGTCGCGCTATGCCATCATGGAACACGAGAACCAGGACATCTCCGATCACCGGCTCGAGCAGCGCGGGCTGCTGCACGCCCGCATCCAGGTCGAGGGCCGCGACGTGCACTGTTTCGTGGTGCATCTGGGCCTGTTCGCGGGCAGCCGCAGCCGCCAGATCCAGGCGCTTACCGACCGCATCGGCCGGCTGGTGCCCGAGGGCGATCCCATCCTGGTGGCGGGCGATTTCAACGACTGGGGCGACCGCCTGGCGCCGCTGTTCGTGCAGCAGCTGGGCCTGTACGAAGTCTTTGCCAATGCGCCGCGCAGCCATGGCGGCGAACTGCCGCGCCTGCGCGATTCGGTGCGGCGGCTGGGCAACGTGCTGCGCGGCGTGCCCAACAATGTGGCGGTAATGGAACGCAACAACCAGCTGGGCATGGGCGGCGCCTATTGCCCGCTGCCGCCGCCGCGCACCTTTCCGGCCGTGTTCCCGTGGTTTCGCCTCGACCGCATCTACCAGCGCGGCTTTGCCGTGCGCAGCGCGCGCGTGCTGCGCGGCCGCGAGTGGGCCAGGCTGTCCGACCATGCTCCCCTGCTGGCGGAGCTTGAGTTGCCGTGAAGGCAGACATCGTCAGGCTGGACTGGACCGACGACAACGCCATTGAACTGCTGCAGAATGGCGCGGACTTCTTTCCGGCGCTGTGCCGGGCCATCGATGCCGCCCGCGTCAGCGTGCACCTGGACACTTACATTTTCCTGATCGACCGCACCGGCGAGCGTGTGCTGCAAAGCCTGGAACGGGCGGCCCGGCGCGGCGTGAAGGTGCGCGTGGTGCTCGACGGCTTCGGCAGCATCGACACCGCCCGCGCCGTCGGCGACCGCATCACGGCGGCGGGCGGGCGCTGCCGCGTCTATCGGCCCGAACCGCCCTGGTACGGCCGCCTGGTGCCGTCGCGCAGCCGGCTGCGCCGCCTGCACCGCAAGGTGGCGGTGGTGGACGGCGGCATCGCCTTTGTCGGCGGCATTAACATCGTTGACGACTACGATGACCAGGACCCGTGCGACAACATCCCAGGGGCGCGCTTCGATTTTGCCGTGCAGGTGCAAGGCTCGCTGGTGGCCGACGCGGTGCACGCGCAAGATCTGCTGTGGGTGCGGCTGAGCTGGGCGCGCCTGCGGCGCCATCCGCGCGAATGGGTGCGCCTGCGCCTGGCCCGGCCCCGCCCGCCGTCCGCCTTGCCGGCGGGCCGCCAGCGTGCGGCCCTGGTGCTGCGCGACAACCTGCGCTTCAGGCAGACGTTCGAGCGCGCCTACCTGTACGGCATCCAGCACGCGCGGCGCGACATCCTGATCGGCAATGCGTACTTCTTTCCCGGCCGCCAGTTCCGCAAGGCGCTGCTGCGGGCGGCCGCGCGCGGCGTGCGCGTGCGCCTGCTGCTGCAGGGCAAGATCGAATACCACATGCAGTACTACGCCACCCGCTCGCTGTACGACCGGCTGCTGCGCGGCGGCATCGAGATCTACGAGTACATGCCCGGCTACCTGCACGCCAAGGTGGCGGTCATCGACAACATGGCCACGGTGGGCTCGTCCAACCTGGACCCGTTCAGCCTGCTGCTGGCGCGCGAAGCCAACGTGGTGGTCGACGACCAGCCGTTCGCCTGGGACCTGCAGCAGCGCCTGGAAGACGCCATCGCCCAGGGAGGCCGCTTCGTGCGGCCGCTGGACTACCAGCGGCGCGGCTGGATACGGCGCTGCGTGGATGCCGTGTCGTACACGCTGCTGCGCATCGGCGTGGCGCTGACGGGGCGGTCGGGCGAATACTGATTCTTGCCAGGTGTCAGGTGTCTGGCTCCGCAGGTGCCAGGCACCGAAGTGAGTGGGCAGAGGCTGTCTCAATAGCACGGTGTCTGGCACCCTGCGGGAGCCCGACACCTGGGGCTGCGCCGCCTTTCATCCCGGGTGGGCCGCGCTGCGCGCCTGCATGTCGAAACTACCGGGTCAGGCGCGGGGCTTGTCTTCGCGCAGGTAGGCCAGCCCTTCCATGCGGCGCAGGTCGGCCTGCCTGCCAGCGTAGTCCAGGCACTGGGTATCGGCCTGCGCGATGTCGGGAAATTCTGCCAAGAGTTCGCCCATGGTCAGTTCGCACAGCTCTTGCTCGTCGTCCGACGGCAGGCCATCCACGTAGTAGGCAACGGTCAGCCGCGAGGTGTCGTCGTTCCAGCCGATGCGCACGGCAAGGACTTTGTCGGTCAGGTTGTTCCGGGCGATCAGCCGGGAGGCATTCATGAGTTGTCGGGCGTCCATGGTCACCACTGTACTGGATTGGCCGGCACGATGTGCGCGCCGTTCTTGCCGAACATGACCGAGCCGAAATTGGTCGGGCCGACCGGCATGGGCTGTCCAGATGCACGGCTCCAGAATTCGCCGATCGGCTTGCCGAAATCGACCATCACCTGGCCGGGCTTGGGCTGCCGCAGAATGGGGTACTGCCCTTCGTGCAGTCCCTTCAACAGGTCGGCGGGGTCGGCAGTCAGCACACTGCGGCCGTCGTTGACCGGCGGTGTGTGCAGGGCCTGGCGCGGGCTCAACGCGTCGGGAATGCCGTAGTTCTTGACCGCCTGCCGGTTCAATTCGGTCGCGCTGAGCCTGGGTTGGGCCGGTTGCCCGCCGGCCGCCTGCCTGGGCGTTTGCGCGGTGTCTGCGGCCGGCTTCGGCGCGGCCCGGCTTTGCGGCCGCCGCGCCAGCCGGCCCGCCCCGCGCGTCAGCAGCGCGATCAGCGCGCCCACGCCGATGGCCGTGACGCCGTCGGCAAACTGTTTGGCGGCCTGCTCCAGCTCGGGTTCGCTGGAGGCGTTCATGGTCAGGTTGAAAAACCTGGCCAGGAACTTGACGCCGTCGAAAATCGCCCAGCCGGCCAGCGAAAAGCCGATCGCCAGCAGCGCCGCGTCGGCCACGAAGCCCACGCCGATCGCGTGCGAGCCGGCCCATACCACCAGCGTGCCCACCACCAGGGCCAGGGTTCTTTCGTTGAATGTCTTTCTGAGTTCGGCGCCCAGCGCGTCGGACATGTAGTGGGGCGACCGTTCCAGCACGTAGCTGAACCGTTCCGCCAGCGGCCACTGCGACACTGGGCCGGCCCGCACTCCGGTCAGCGCGGCGCGCTGTATGTTGATGTTTTCGTCGCTGCCCGAGGTGTCGGGCACGGTCATCGCGGATATCTGGCCGGCCTGCAGCAAGCCGACCATCTGCTCCAGGGCCTGTTGCGGCGAATAATGGCCGGCCACCGATCCCATGCAGATGATCTGGCGCGCCATGGTGGTCAGCCTGTTCAGCGCGCTGTCGTCGCGCAGGTGCGGGTAAAGCACCGCGCGCAGGCGCGAGGCATCCTGTATCAGCAGGCCGGGCGCAACGCCCCGGAACACGTCCCAGGGGCCGATCAGCAGTATCTCGCCGCCACGGCGCAGCGCGGCGACTTTTCCGGACCTTTCGAGTGATTTGACGTCCATGGGCGTGTCGTTGGGCGGTGGATACCGGTACAGCGCAACCCTGGCGCGCCCGCGCAGGCGGGCCGGCGGACACCGTGCAGGGGGCAGCGGAATCCTAACAACCTTTGCCTGGCGGTATTGAGAAACTACAGAAATTGTCGCTTTTGTTTCAAATTGACATTACGGCGCGCCTGGGTGTCTGGCACCTGCGGAGCCAGACACCTGGCGACCCCTAGCCAGACGCCTGGCAACCCCTCAGCAGCGCTCCGGGAGTGGGACTATCACTTCAGGCGCCTGCTGACCCTGACACCTGGCGGCCCGGCCAGCGCACCAGCCCCAGCGCCAGGGCCGTACCCACCAGAATCACGGCGGCGCCGGCCAGGATTTGCGGCGTCAACACTTCGTCCAGGAACCACACGCCCCACAGCACCCCGAACACCGGCACCAGGAAGGTGACGCTGACCGCGCCGGTGGGGCCCACGCTGGCGATCAGCCGGAAGAACATGATGTACGCCGTGCCCGTGCACACCAGCGCCAGCGCGATGGTGGCGCCCCAGGCCTGCCACGACACCGGCTCGGCCGGCCAGGTGCCGATGGCCAGCGGCGCCAGCACCAGCGAGGCCGCCATCATGCTGCCGGTGGCGTTGGACAGGGCGTCGACGCCGCCCAGGAAGCGCTTGGCCCAGTTGGCGGCGATGCCATAGAACAAGGGGGCGGACACGGCCGCCAGCACGGCCGGGCCATGCCCGCCGGCCCCGAAATCGAGCTTGTCCCAGACCAGCACCACAATGCCCGACATGGCCACGGCCAGGCCCAGGGCGCGGGTCCAGGGCAGGCGGTCTTTCAGCCACAGCCAGCCGATGACGGCGCCCCATACCGGCGTGACGGCATTGGCCACCGACATGAAGCCGGCCCCCAGCGACTGCGCGGCGTAGGCGTACAGCAGAAAGGGAATGGCGGAATTCAGGGCGCCCACCACCAGAATGGCCTTCCAGTGGCGCGCAATCAATGGCAGCCGGCCGCGCATCATGGCCAGCGGCAGCAGGGTCAGCGCGGCCAGGCCGACACGCAATTCCATCAGCGGGCCGGGCCCGAACTCGGGCACGGCAATGCGCATGAACAGGAAAGATCCGCCCCATACCGCCGCCAGCAGCAGCAGGTCCAGCAAATCGCGACGACGCATGTGTCAGGGTTCCAGTCAGTGTTTGGGCCGGGTGGCGGCACGGGTCAGCACGTTTTTCATTTTGACGCGGTGCGCCAGGTAGGCGCAGCCCACCGCCAGCACCGCGCAGAACACCAGGCCGATGCGCACGCCGTCCAGCACCGAGCTGCGCCCGATGAGAATGCCGACCAGCGCCGTGCCGGCCGCGCTGCCGATGGCGCGCGTGGTCTGTACCAGGGCCGAGGCCACGCCCACGTCGCGGCGTTCGCTGAGCATCTGCATGAACAGCGTCAGGTTGGGCAGCAGGAAGCCCAGGGCGCAGCCGTTGACGAAGAACGCCGCCAGGATCCAGGCCGTGGAGGTGCCGGGGCCGAACGCCAGCACCATCAGCGAGCCCGCCGCCAGTAGGCCGCCGCCGAACACCATCAGGCGCTGCGGCTCGCTTTGTTTGGGAAACAATTGCCCGTTGATGATGCTGCCGACCGGGATGGCGGCTACCAGCGGCGTCAGCAGCAGGCCGGCCTGGCTGGGGGTGTAGCCCATTTCGGCCTGCAGCAGCAGCGGGCTGTAGAAGATCAGGATGAACATCACCGCGCCCACGGCCAGCCCGGCCAGGTTGAGCAGCTGCGACTCGCGCTGGGCGATGACGCGCAGCGGGAAGATGGGCGAGGCTACCCGCTTTTCGTAGGGCAGCAACAGGGCAATGGCGGCCGCCCCGGCCAGCGCCAGGGCCAGCGCCAGCATGGGGCGCGCGTGGGTGTCAGAGGCAAAGCCCAGTTCCATGGCCGCCAGCGGCGCGCTGACGGCGATGATCAGCAGCACGCTGCCCAGCCAGTCGACCCGCTGCCCGCCCTGTCCGGCGTGCAGCGGCCGGATGCGCGGGAAATAGCGCGCCAGCAGGAACAGCGCCGCCACCGCCGCGATGGGGGATATGAAAAAGGCCGCGCGCCAGCCCAGCGCCTGCGTGGCCGCGCCGCCCAGCAGCGGGCCTACACCGCTGGCCATGGCGAAGGCGGCCGATACCAGCGCCAGCCAGCGCACCCGTTCCTTGGCGTCGGGGAACAAGTCGGCGGGGGCGGCGAAGGCGGTGGCGATCATCATGCCCCCGCCGATGCCCTGCAGGGTGCGGAATGCGATCAGCTGTTCCATGGACTGGGCCAGGCCACAGGCGATCGAGCCCAGGGCGATGATCGACACCGACAGCAGCATCAGCGGCTTGCGTCCGAACAGGTCGCCCAGGCGGCCGAAGATCAGGATGGAGGCGGCCGTGGCCAGCAGGTAGCCGGTGCCCACCCAGGCGTACAGGGCCATGCCGTTGAGGGCTTCGGCCACGCGCGGCAAGGTGGTACTGACGATGGTGGAGTCGAATGCGGCCAGCACCACGGTGGCCGAGACGCCGGCCATGGCCATCAGCAGGTCGCGCCGGGAGCGGGGAGGTTCGGGGGAAGTGTCTGGCGCAGGCGGGGCGGGCGTCGTCATGGCGCCAAGGATATCATCGCGGGCTTAGGGATTTTACCTATTTGTACAGCGCGTGATAGCCCAGGATGACCAGTACCACCGCCGCCACGGCCAGCCATGACCAGCGCGACGACGCCAGGCCGTGCTCGGGCTCTTCGGGCTCGGGCGGCGGGGCAGTGCGCGGCAGCTTGGCCATGTGGTCGATAAAGGCGCCGAAGAACTTCTCGACCAACTTGCCGCCGGCTTTCATCAGCATGGGTTCGCCCACCCGGCTCAGCGTGCCGCCCGCCATGGCGGCCACGGTGTAGGCCAGGCGGGTGCCTTCGTCTTTGGGGGTCAGGGTGATCTGGGCGGTGCCGATGGCCAGGCAGGCCGTCTGGCTCTTGCCTTCGAAGGCCAGCGAACAGCTGTGGGGCGGGTTCAGTTCGGACAGCAGCACCTCGCCTTCGTAACCGGCTTCTACACCCCCTACGCTGGCGTGCAGGGAAAGCGCGTACTCGGTGGGGGTGCGGCGTTCGACTTTGACACATCCCGGCAGGCACTTTTGCAGCACTTCGGGGTCCATCAAGGCATCCCACGTTTGATGCGGGGTGGAGGGAATCCATTGGGCATCGGCTATGCGCATGGCTGTCTCCTTATGTGCTTCAGTCCATTGTGGCCCTGATGGACGCAGTTGTCACGCCGGCGGGGCAAACACGTCATTCGCGGCACTTCTGCAACATATTAATATTTAATCATCTGATGTATCGCAATTAAACATTTAGATACGGCTAAAATTGCGGCCAACATTAGATATTGCATGGCGGCTCTTACGCGCAGCCTGCGCACGGAGTTTCAGGTGTTCTTACGAATAAGCTGGGCCGCTATCCTGCCGCTCCTTATTGCGGTATCGCCGCCGCTGCTGATGACAGTGTCCAGCGCGGCCAGCATCATTTTCTATACGCTGATGGTGGCCTGTCTGGTGGGGCTGGTCGGCATGGCCCGCGTGCCGTCGTGGCGCATGCCGGGCTTCTGGGACACCTGGAAGCCGCTGGGGGTGGGCATGGCGCTGGTGCTGGCGTCGGTGCTTGCCAGTCAGGCCTACCACGGCCAGTTCAGCGGCGCGGGCCTCGAGCGCGCTATCCGGGTTACCGCCATGCTGCCCATGACCTGGCTGCTGCTGTATTCGCGCCCCGCCACGCTGCGCCACATCCAGTGGGGGCTGCTGGCCGGCGCCGCCACCGCCGCGTGGCTGCTGCTGTTCCCGCCGTTCGTGGCGGGCTCGCGTCCCAATACCGCCGCGTACACGCCCTATAACGCGGTCACCTTCGGCAACCTGACGCTGTTGTTCGCCGTCATGGTATGGCTGTCGATCGGCTGGCGCCTGACGCGCTGGCACCGCGCCGAGATCGCGCTGAAGCTGCTGGTGGGCGGGCTGGCCCTGGCCGGTTTCATTGCGTCCGAAACCCGTTCGGGCTGGCTGGCCATTCCTGTATTTCTGCTGATCGGTGTCTGCGCCTACAACCGCGTGCCCTGGTCGCGCCGGCTGGCGGCGGTGGGTGTGGCCGTGGCGTTGGGCTGCGGCGTCATCGCGGCCAATGATGCGCTGAACGATCGCGTCGAGGCCGGTGTCCAGCAATGGAAAGAATGCCAGGTGCACGAATTGCGCAATACCTCGGTCTGCGTGCGCGTGCAACTGGCCCGCGCGGCCATTGAAATGTGGAAGACCAGCCCGCTGTTCGGCGTGGGCGAGTGGGGTTTCGAACCCACGCTCGATGCCCTGCAAAAGCGCGGCGTGGTGTCGGCGGACGTGGCCCGCACTTACGGCGAAACCCACAACGACATGCTTTATGTGCTGGCGCAGTACGGCACCGTGGGCCTGTTGTGCGGCCTGCTGGTGATCTACCTGCTGCCGGCCTGGTATTTTGCCCGCCGCCTGGGACACGATGACCGCGCCATCCGCACGGCGGCGGCCATGGGCCTGAGCATCTGCCTGGGATTCGCCATTTTCGGCCTGACCGAACTGATGTTCCGCGGCATGCGCACAGTATCGTTCTATGCCATCTGGGTCAGTGTGATGCTGGCGCTGACGTATCCGCGCCGCAATGGCGAGGCAGCGGCCCGCACATCGGCCTGAGCGGATGCCGGTGCTTCGCAGGCGGGGTGTTCCTTCAGGCCAGGCTCAGGCGCAGCGCCGCTTCCGGGCCGGCCGGCGGGGCCCAGCCCAATGCCGTGCGGGCGCGGGTCCAGTCCACCAGCAGGGGGCGCGTCAGGCTGTCCATTTCGCGCCGCAGGCCTACCAGCCGCGCCGCCCCGCGCAGCCAGGCGGGCGGCACCGGGAACAGGCGCGCCGGCCGGCCCAGCTCGCGGCCCATGGCGCGCAGCAGCTGGGGCACGGCGTAATCGGACCCGTCGGCCGCCACATACAGGCCATGGCCTTCCGGGTGCGCTGCGCAATGCAGCAGGAAATCGGCCAGGTTGTCCACGAAAATGAACGAACGGCGGGCATCTGCGGCGCCGAACGGCAGCGGCAGGCCGGTTTGCAGCAACTTGCGCAGGCGCGCGAAGTTGCCGGGGCAGGCCGGGCCGTACACCATGGGCGGGCGCACGATGGCCAGCGCCTGCGGCGTGGCCGCGTACAGGGCCTGCAGCGCCTGTTCGCCCTTGACCTTGGATCGGGTATAGGGCGTGTCGGGCGCCAGCGGCGAGGCCTCGGTCAGAGGCTGGTTGCCGGCGTTGCCGTGCACGCCGATCGAACTGACATGCACGAAGCGCCGCACGCCGGCCAGCCGCGCCTGCTCGGCCAGCCGCACAGGCAGTTGATGGTTGGCTTCGTCAAAGGCATCATGGCCGTCGCCGGCGTCGGTGGTGTGGGCGCGGCCCGCCAGGTTGATCAGGGCATCGGCCTGCCGGAATTCGCCGGGCACGGGGGCGTCGAACGGCAGCACCGTGACGGCGCCGGATTCGATGGGCCGGCGCGCGTACACCAATACCTGATGGCCCCGTTCCAGGGCCTGGCGCAACAGCGCCTGGCCGATATAGCCGCTGGCGCCGGTCATGATCAGTTTCACCGCTTCTCCTTGGGGCCCGCCGCTGCCGGGCGGGCGCACTGTACAACATACAATATAGTGTGGCGCGGCGGCATCATCGCGCGCGTTTCACGCCGGGCGGCTGGCCGCCATGGCGCCGGGCCTTTCTTCTCTTGATATCCATGTCCGTTCTCGTCGTGATCCCCGCCCGTGGCGGATCAAAAGGCATCCCCCGCAAGAGCATCCGGCCGGTGGCGGGCAAGCCCATGATCAGCTACGCCATCCGGGCCGCGCTGGCCGCGCGCGGCGTCGACCGCGTCGTCGTGTCCACCGACGACGACGAGATCGCGCTGCTGTCGCAGCGCTTCGGCGCCGAAGCCCTGATGCGCGATGCCGGCCTGGCCGCCGACCAGGTCACGCTCGATCCGGTCGTGGTGCGCGCCGCCGAGCAGGCCGAGGCCCGCTACGGCGAACGCTACGACATCGTGATAACCATCCAGCCCACCTCGCCGCTGGTGCAGCCGGCCGATGTCGAGCGCGCGCTGGCGTTGTTCGCCGAACACCCGCAGGCCGATACGGTGCTGTCGGTGGTAGACGACCGCCACCTGCGCTGGACGATGCGCGACGGGCAGCCCGCGCCCGAGTACACGGCGCGTGTCAACCGGCAGCAATTGGCGCCCAGCTTCCGCGAAACCGGCGCCATCATTGCCTGTCGCCGTCCGCAGCTGCTGACGGGCACGCGCATCGGCGCGCGGATCCAGCTGCTTGAAATGCCGGCCGACCGCAGCTTCGACATCGACAGCGTGGCCGATCTGTTCTTGTGCGAAAGCCTGCTGGGCCGCAAGAAAATCGTGTTTGTCGTGGTGGGCTATGCGCAGGTGGGGCTGGGCCATGCCTACCGGGCCGCCATGCTGGCGCACGAGCTGGTGCGCCACGAGCTGCATTTTGTGTGCGACGCCGCCAGCGGGCTGGCTGCCGAGCACCTGCGCCAGTTCAACTATCCCGTGACTGTCGCGCCGCCGGACGGCCTGCTCGATACTATCGCGGGCCTGCGACCCGACCTGGTCGTCAACGACATCCTGGATACCGACGCCGCCTACGTGCAGGCGCTGCATGCCCTGGGCTGCAAGGTGGTCAATTTCGAAGACCTGGGCAGCGGCCATGAACATGCCGACCTGGTGTTCAACGCGCTGTACCCTGGGCGCTCTGCCTTGCCGCAGGTGCGCTGCGGCGCCGAATATTTCTGCCTGCGCGACGAGTTCCTGTATGCGCCGCAGGCGCCGGTTCGCGACAACGTGGCTACCGTCCTGGTCACCTTCGGCGGCGTCGACGAAGGCAACCTGACCGCGCGCGTGCTCGAACTGATCGCGCCGCCATGCCAGGCGCGCGGCATCGCCATCGATATCGTGGTGGGCCCGGGCTACGCCCATCATGCCGAACTCGATGCGGCGGCGGGCCGCCACCCGCAAGCCGCCATCAGCATCACGCAGTCCACGCGCCGCATGTCCGACCACATGGCGCGCGCCGACCTGGCAATCACATCGGGCGGGCGAACCGTGCTGGAACTGGCCTCGCTGGGCGTGCCCACGCTGGTCATCTGCCAGAACCGCCGCGAAACCACCCATACCTTCGCCAGCGAAGCGCATGGCGTCATGAACCTGGGCTTTCACGGCGAGCTTGCCGACGACCGCATCGCGCAAGCATTCGCTACCCTGCTGGACAACCCGGCGCTGCGCCGCGACATGCGCGCGCGCATTCATGCGCTGGATCTCAGCCAGGGCAAGGCGCGCGTCATCAGCCAGATCCTGGCCTTGCTGGATTAGGAACCTTCATGTCCCGACCCTACTTCTCGATCAAGGGCCGCGCCATTCGCGACGGCCTGGACCCCTACATCATCGCCGAGATCGGCGTGAACCACGGCGGCGACATGGCGCTGGCCCAGCGGCTGGTCCGCGAAGCCAGGCAGGGCGGCGCCCACGCCGTCAAGTTCCAGTCATACAAGGCCGAGACCATCGCCTCGCGGCACAGCCCCGCGTATTGGGACACCACCCAGGAGGCCACGCCCAGCCAATACCAGCTGTTCAAGAAGTACGACCGCTTCGGCGCGGCCGAATACGAAGAGCTGGCGCGCTTCTGCGACACCGTCGGCATCGATTTCTCGTCCACGCCGTTCGACCTGGCGGCGGTGGATTTCCTGGCGCCGCTGGTGCCTTTCTTCAAAATTGCCTCGGCCGATATCACCAATGTGCCGCTGCTGCGCAAGGTGGCCCGCACCGGCAAGCCCATCATTCTGTCCACGGGCGCCTCGACGCTGCCCGAAGTGGCGTTCGCGGTGGAAACCCTGCATGCCGCCGGAGCCGGCGACATCGCCCTGCTGCACTGTGTGCTGAACTACCCTACGCCGCGTGAAAACGCCCAGCTCAACGGCATCGGCATCCTGCGCCGCGCATTTCCGCAGCTGGCCATTGGCTATTCCGACCACGTGGTGCCCGATGACACCATCAGCGCGCTCGAAGCCGCGACGCTACTGGGCGCATGTATCCTGGAAAAGCACTTCACGCACGACAAGACGCTGCCCGGCAACGATCACTACCACGCGATGGACCACCATGACCTGGCCCGCTTCAACCAGAAGCTGGCCGTGTACCGCGAACTGGTGGGCGACGGGCGCAGCCTGGCGGCTGAAGCGCCCGCGCGCCTGCATGCGCGGCGCAGCATCGTGGCCGCGCGCGATATCAGGGCGGGCGAAACGCTGACCGAAGACATGCTGATCGCCAAGCGGCCCGGCCACGGCATCAGCCCAGTGCACTGGGACGAGATCATCGGGCGCCAGGCGGCCTGCGACATCGCCGAAGACGACTTGCTGGCCTGGAGCATGCTCGGCCAGCCGGGCGCCTAGCCATGGCGGATCGCTACATCCTGCTGACGGGCAGCCGCAACAACGCGGGCGACTTCCTGATCAAGCACCGGGCCATGGCCCTGCTGCGCGCGCTACGGCCCGATCGCGAACTGGTCGACCGCAATGCCTGGGAACCCTTCGCCGACGGCGAGCTCGACGACATCAACAAGGCCAGGGCCATTTTGTTGGTGGGCGGCCCGTCGTTCCAGTCGAACATGTATCCCGGCATCTATGCGCTGAGCCCCCGGCTCGACCAGCTGCGCGTGCCCATCATCGCCATGGGCGTTGGCTGGAAATCGCCTCTGGGCGAATGGCAGGACACGCACCAGTACCCGCTGTCGGACCAGACCCGGCAGCTACTGGACCGCGTGCGCGACAGCGGCCATCTGTCCAGCGTGCGCGACTACCATACGCTGAACGCCGCGGCGGCGGCCGGCTACGGCAATTTCCTGATGACCGGCTGCCCGGCCTATTACAGCCTGCCGCACCTGAATACACCCATGCAGTTGAATGCCTCGCCGCGCAAGGTGGCATTTTCGATGGGCGTGGCCATGGCGGCATCGCCCGGCATGGCTGCCCAGACGCGCGAAGTGATTACCGCGCTGGCCGAGCGCTACGGGCGCGACGTGCTCGAAGTGACATTCCACCACGCGCTGTCCGGCCAATATGTATCGGCCTACGGCCAGGCGTCGCCGCTGTTTCACGCCCAGCAGCAAATGGCGGCCTGGCTGGACGGCCAGGGCATCCGCTACGCCGACATCTCGGGCAGCGCCGAAAAGCTCATCGCGTATTACGAAGGCTGCGACCTGCACGTGGGCTTTCGTGTCCATGCCCATATTTTCATGAGCAGCACGTCGCGCGCGTCGGTGCTGCTGAGCGAAGACGGGCGCGGCAAGGCCACCCGGCTGGTGGCCGGAGGCGTGGTGCTGGATGCCTACCTGGGCCACCGGCGCTCGACCCGCGACCGCATCCTGCGCAAACTGCGGCTGTCGGCGGCGGGCTCGTACATCCCAGCGCCGGGGCTGGCGCAAGACATCATCCGCGTGTGCGACTACGAACTGGAGCAGGGAGTGCGTTTTGGCAGCGTGCGCGCCAACATCGACAGGCATTACCCCGTGATGCAGCGCTTCGTGGCGCAGTTGCCCTGATGGCGGCATACGGCTTTTCCCTTTCTGTTTCCCGGCCTGCGTCGCACGCGGTGCGGGCCGGCACGCGGCCATGAGCAGCCTGCTGGCCAAGGCGGGTTCGTATGTTTTCAGCAGCGGCCTGAACAGCGCCATTCCGTTCCTGCTGATGCCGGTGTTCACGCGCTACCTGAGCCCCGGCGACATGGGCCACGTTGCCATGTACAACAGCGCGCTGAACCTGTTCGGTATTGCCATCGGCCTGTACCTGCCCGGCTCGACCAGCGTGCGCTACTTCAAGAAAGAAGGCATTGCGCTGCCGGCCTACATGGGCACCGGCCTGCTGCTGGTGCTGTGTTCGGCGCTGGTCGTAAGCCTGCTGGTCGCGGCCTTCGCGCCGCTGCTGCAGCGCTATACCGGCCTGTCGCTGGGCTGGCTGCTGCTGGGGGTGCTGTCGGCGACCTGGCAGGTCGTCATCCAGCTGCAGTTGAAGCTGATGCAGATGCGCGGGCTGGCGTTGCGCTACGCGCTCATCCAGAACCTGTACACCGTGCTGATCATGTCGGGTTCGGTGGCGCTGGTGGTGGTATTTGCCATGGGCTGGCCCGGCCGGGTGTTCGGGCAGATGGGCGCCACCATCGTGCTGGCGGCGCTGCTGCTGGCCGTGATGCTGGCGCGGGGCACGGTGCGCATTGGCTGGAACCGCGCATACATCAAGGATATCCTGGCCTTCGGCCTGCCCCTGATTCCGCACGGCATCGGCAGCGTGGCCGTGGTGCTGATCAGCCGGGCGGTATTGAACACCATGGCCGGCATGCACGAAGTCGGCCTGTATGCCGTGGCGGCGCAGCTGGCCATGGTGATTTCGCTGGTGGCCACCGCGGTCAACCAGGCCTATTCACCCTGGCTGTTCCGCCGCCTGGCCGCGCCCACCGACGCGCTGCGCCGCAAGCTGGTGCAGGCAACCTACCTGTACTTCGCCGTGGCCTTGCTGGGCGCAAGCGCGGTCACGCTGTTCAGTCCCTGGTTCGTCGGCTTCTACCTGGGCAACCGCTTTGCCGAGGCGTCGCAATACCTGGCATGGCTGGCCTTCGGCGCCGCGTTCAACGGCATGTACTACATGGTCACCAACTACCTGTTCTACCACCGCAAGACGGGCCGGCTGGCCGGCCTGACCCTGACCCTGGGCGTGCTCAGCGTGTTCACGGCCATCCTGCTGATCCGGCTGAACGGGGCCGTGGGCGCGGCCCAGGCCGTGTTCCTGTCCAACGTCGCGCTGTTCATCTGCACCTGGATCATGGCGGCCCGCGTCGAGCGCATGCCGTGGTTCTCGTTCTGGCGGCCGGCGCGCGCGCCCGATCAGGAGCCATGATGGAAACGCCGCTCAGCCTGCAACGGGTCATGGAGTTCGAGGCCCGCGTCGATCCGGCCGAGTTCGTGCTGTCGTCGTGGCGCGTACCCATGTGGAGCGTGGTGCGTTCATATATCGCGGGCGCCCTGTATGACGCCATCGCGGGCACCAATTTCCAGAAGAAGGGCGGCGCCCGGGCGCGTCCCGGCGCGCGATATTTCTACCAGACCTGGGCGGGCCGCCATGGTGCGACGCCGGCGCGCCAGCCGGTCGATGTCGTCTACATCGCCACGGGGGGCGGCAATATCTACCGCCAGGAAGAGGGGCGGTACTTCAACTGGATTACTGACTACTGTGCCGAATCCATCGAGGCGCGTTCGCAGGTCGTGGAACTGAGCAAGGGCTGGGCCCATGCGCGGCCGCGCGTGCATCCCGACGTGTCGACGCAGCATGACTGGATCGCCCTGCGAGCCCAGCTCGCGGCGCGCGGCCGGCGCTTGCCCGACGCACAGGCGCTCGATATCGAGCGCTACCTGCAATTGCTGCGCGACGCGTTCGGCGATACGCTGGCCGCCGGCCATTTCCTGCATATGCAGCGGGCGCTGCGGGTCAGCGCCGCCAGCGCGGCCACGTGGCACGACGGTTATCAGCGGTTTTTCGACAGGCGCCGGCCCAGGCTCTTGCAGATCAACGCCGCCAGCTATGGCGGCGTGTGGGCGTATGTGGTGCGGTGGGCTCGCGCCGCCGGGATTCCCGTGGCGGAGTTCCAGCATGGCTACATCGGCAGGGACCACTACGCGTACAACTATGCGCCCGCGTTGAAAGAATCCATCTACGCGCAAGGCTTGCCCGATTACCTGCTGACGTTCGGCCAATACTGGGCCGATACGGTGAGCACGCCCAGCCAGACCATCGTGATCGGCAGTCCCCGCATGAGCGAGAACCGCCGGGCGGTAGCGTCCTCCGCCAAGGCGGATTATGTGCTGCTCGCGTCTACAGGCGTGGGACCCGAGTTCTACCTGGCCGTGGTGCAAGATTTGCTGCGCGTGCTGCCTCCCTCGGTACAGCTGAAGTTCCGACCGCACCCGGGCGAGCGCAAGGTGGCGGTGGCCACCTACGCCGCCTTGCTGGCTGACGCCCGGGTCAGCCTGGATGATGAATCCGACGTCTATCGCAGCGTCGCCGGCGCCGCGCTGGTGGTGGGTGACATTACCACCTTGATGTTCGAGGCGATCGGGTTGGGCGTACCTACCCGCGTCATCGATTGCGAGATTGCGCGGCGGCGCATGCCCACGTCGATCTTCCGGTTCCTGGACTGCGCCGAAGTGCCGGCGCTGCTCGCGCAGCAGGCGCAGGCAGCCGTTCGCGACGATGCATTGCAGGAACATGTCTGGGCATCGGACTGGCGCGCCCGCTATCGTGAATTCGTCGGCCGGTTTGTATGATTCCGGCGTTATTGAAAGAGTGATTCAACCATGGCTGTCAAAGCGCTGCACCTGGTGCGCAACAATTTCGTATCCGACTCCCGTATCCTGAAGGAAACGCGCTCGTTAATGGAGCACGGCGTGACGGAGCGGATTGAAATTGTCGCCTTGTCCGACGGCAAGCTGGCCGAGCATGAAACGCTCAGCCCCGGGCGCACGGTATGGCGTGTGCCGCTGGCCTCGCGTGCCAGGCTGCCGAAAGACCTGCTTAGCCAGTCCGTCAAGTATGCTGAATGGGCCGCCCGCATCATTCGTCGGCACAAGGGGTATCCGTGGGATGTGATCCATTGCCACGATCTGTCGCCCCTGCCCATTGCCGTCGCACTGGCCAGGCGGACGGGCGCCCGGGTGATCTACGACGCGCACGAACTGGAGACCGAAGTCCTGGGCTTGAGCGGCGTGCGCCAATTTCTGTCGCGCCGCGTCGAACGGCATTTCATCCAGAAAGTCGATGCCGCCATCACGGTCAGCCCGTCGATTCAGGCATGGTATCGGGATGCGTTCCCCGGCCTGCCGGTCAGCCTGGTGCGCAATATTCCCTACAAGGCGGCCGATTCGGTGCTGCAGCCTTACCCCTGGCGCGCCGAGCTGGGCATTCCCGACGAAGCCAAATTGTTTATTTACGTGGGCAATTTCGCCTCCGGGCGCGGCATCCCCCTGCTGCTGGACGTGTTCACGCGCGCCGATTGCCGCCATCACGTATTGTTCATGGGCTCCGGAGGGCTCGAGCCCCAGGTGCGCCGCGCCGCCCGGGAATGTCCGCGGGTTCATTTCCATCCGCCGGTACCCATGGCCGAGGTAGTGGGCCGTGTGGCCGGCGCCGACATTGGCGTGTCGCTGCTGGAAGACACCTGCCTGAACCACCGCTATGCGCTGCCTAACAAGTTCTTCGAGTGCTTGCAGGGCGGCGTGCCGGTTGTCGTGAGCGATTTGCTCGATCAGCGCAATATCGTCGCCGAAACCGGCGCCGGCTGGGTTACGCCTCATGCAGGCGACGCGTTCGCCAGCGTGGTGGACCACATCGACGAAGCCGATTACCAGCGCAAGCGCGCCGCCGCCCGGCAACTGGCCGGCACTATCGACTGGAACAACGAGGCCGGGCAACTGATCGAGGTATACCGGCGTCTGCGGCCGCGCGCCTAGCGCAGGCTGCGGTAAAGCTCGAACAGCGTGCGCTCTTCGTTGGCCCAGTTGTAGCGGTTCTGCACGGCCTGTCGGCCTGCTTCGCCCTGGCGGCGCAGGCGCTCAGGGTCGTCCAGCATGCGGGCCAGCGTTTGCGCCACAGCCTGGGGGTCGAGCGGGTCGACGCAGGCGCCTGCACCGGCACCGTCGATGATCTGGCGCCACAAGGGAAAATCGGAAGCCAGCACCGGTATGCCGGCCGACATGTACTCGAACATCTTGATCGGCAGCGAGTCCAGGTAGTTGCTGACCGGATGCAGCAGCACCACGCCCAGTTGCGAGCGCGCCAGCACATCGCGCACGCCGGCCCGGTCGAGTACGCCCAGGTATTGCACATGGCGCCATTCGGGCATGGCCCGCAGGCGCGCCTCCAGGCCGGGGGTCTGGAAAGGCCCTGCCAGCAGCAGCTTGGCCCGGGCCGCCGGCAGGGCCTGCATGATTTCGCTGATGCCGCGGATGTCGCTGATGCCGCCCACATAGCAGATGCTGCGGGTGGCGGGCGCGTCTGCCTGGCTTGTGGCGGGCTCCCGGTCTATCGCCAGCTCGCTGGTGATGGGGTAGTTGTTGACATTGACGGCCCGCGCGCCTGCCGCCGCGAAGCGGGCGGCGATATGCGGCGTGGATGTCACCACGGCGGCGAAGCGCCGCGCGGCGAAGTCTTCAAGCGCCTCGAACAGGCGCGCCACCAGCCGGTGCGAGCCTTTGGGCAGCCAGCGCTTGCTGAGAATCTGGCGCGGCACGTCTTCGTGAGCGTCGTACACCACGGTGACGCCCTGCCAGTGCAGCAGCAGGGCGGCCGGGATGATCTCGGGGTCGTGGAAATGCACGATCCGTTCGCGGTTGCGGCGTACCGCCGCCCACAGCGCCCAGGGCCGGAACAGCATGCGCCGCAGGCGGCCGCGGCCGCGGCCCACGTCGTGGATATGCACTCCGCCGCGCGTTTCGTCGCCCTTGCCATCGGCAACATACAGGTGCACCGGATGCCCGTGGCGCGCCAGGCTGGCGCATTCTTTCAGGAAAATGCGCACGTCGTAACGGGCGTGCACGCTTGAAAGGTGCGCAACCCTGCCGGCGTTGCCTGGTTCAGTGCTTGGCGGCTGCATATTCGGGCACCAGGACGCGCAGCTGCCGCAGTGCGCCTTCCATATCGTTGGCCTGCAGGTAGTGCAGCATGGATTGCAGGCCGGCTTCCATGTCCGAGTACGGCAGGCAGCGTTCGCGCGCCTTCATGATGCGCGGATGCTCGGTGGTTTGCGAGTCTTCGCCGATCAGCAGTTCTTCGTAGAGTTTTTCGCCCGGCCGCAGGCCGGTGATGCGTATTTCGATGTCGCCCGACGGGTTGGATTCGTCGCGCAGGGTCAGGCCGTACAGGTGCACCATGCGCTCGGCCAGGTCCTGGATGCGCACGGCCTCGCCCATGTCCAGCAGGAACACCGAGCCCGATTCGCCCATGGAGCCGGCTTGCAGCACCAGCTGCGCGGCTTCGGGAATGGTCATGAAATAACGCGTGATGTCGGGGTGCGTCAGCGTGATGGGGCCGCCCGCCAGGATCTGCTTGTGGAACAGCGGCACCACGCTGCCCGAGCTGCCCAGCACATTGCCGAAGCGCACCATCGAGAAGCGGGTGGCGGAACCGGTCTGGGCACAGCCCTGCAACACTTGTTCGGCCAGGCGTTTCGAGGCCCCCATGACATTGGTGGGGCGCACCGCCTTGTCGGTGGAGATCAGCACGAAATCGTGCACGCCGGCCTGGATGGCGGCCCGCGCCATGGCGCGCGTGCCGAAGGTATTGGTAAGTATGCCTTCGGCCACGTTGTGTTCGACGATGGGCACGTGCTTGTAGGCCGCGGCATGGTAGACCGTTTGTACGCCGTGGCGGCGCAGCTGCAGCAGGCAGTGTTCGTAGTCGCGCACCGAGCCCAGCACGCCGATGATTTCGACCGTGCTGCCGGCCGTATTGCGCAGCGCGGTCAGGTCCTGTTCGATGGCGTACAGCGCGGGTTCGGAGATTTCGAACAGCACCATGCGGCGCGGCCGCAGTTCCAGTATCTGGCGGCACAGTTCCGAGCCGATCGAGCCGCCGGCGCCGGTGATCATGATGGCGCGGTCGGTGACGCAGCGGCCCAGCAACTCGGGAATGGGCGGGATGGGGTCGCGGCCGAGCAGGTCTTCGACCTGGATGTCGCGCAGCCGCGGCCCGCGGCGCGGGTCGACCAGCTCGCGCAGGCTGGACACGGTACGGATGCGCAGGCGGAACGGCTCGGCCATGTCGACCACCTGGCGGATGCGGGTGCGCGAGGCCGAAGGCATGGCGATCAGCAGTTGCGTGACCTGGTGCTTGGCCACCAGCCGCGCCAGCTGCGACGGGGGATAGATGCGCAGGCCCGACATGAACAGGCGGTGCTTGCGCGGGTCGTCGTCGATCATGGCTACCGGCAGGTAGTGGGGGCTGGCGCGCAGTGCCGCGGCCAGCTGCGAGCCCAGCCCGCCCCCGCCGTAGATGATGACCGGGGTCTGCAGCCCGGCGGCCACCGCGCGCGTGCCGGGGAACAGCAGGCGGCGGGCGATGATGCGCACGCCCAGCAGCAGGATCAGTGCCAGCAGCGGGTAGATGATGAGCACCGCGCGCGACAGGCCCAGCGACAGGCGCAGGAAGGTGTCCACCGCGGTAACGGTAAGCACCGACACAATGACGCCACAGGTGACGCCGACCAGCACCCGCTCATTCATGTACCGCAAAATGTAGAAATACACGCGGAACACCGCCAGCGCCGCGATACCGCTGGCACAGGCGATCAGCGACAGGATGGCGTAGTAGTGGTTGACGTACAGCACTTCGAAGCGTGCCCACAGCGCCAGGTAGAACGACGCCAGCAGCAGCACGGCGTCGAGCAGGGCCGCCAGGATCTGCTTGCACGGGCGCGGCAGGTTGACGAGGAATCGCCTCAAGGCAACGGGCATGAACATTCGAAAGCGTAGACCGGGGGTCGGGGATGGCGAATTTTACCGGGATCGCCCGGCGGCATCCGTGGCGCCGCCGGGCTGGCCCGTGGGCGCGGCCGGCAGCGGCGCGCTGGCGCCCGGGGCCTGGCCCGGCTGGCGCCGCGGGGCGCGCCGGGGCAATTGCGCGAGCATGACGCCCAGCAGGAACCAGAATGGCTGGAAATACACCATGGAACTGGGCGCTATTCCGGCAATTCCGATCACCAGCAGGCAGGTGCGCCCCAGCCAGTCCAGCCGCCACAGCAGCCACAGCATGAACAGCGGCCAGGCGATGCCCAGGTAGAACAGCATCTCGAACCAGAAGAAATGCGGCGATCCCCAGGGCACCAGGCCCTCGCGCGTGGGCCACAGAACATTCAACTGGCCTGCCCCCATGCCCGCCACCCACTGCCACCAGGGCATGTCGCGGGCCTGGTGCACCATGTCCATGAGCAGGATCTTGCGGGACCCGGTGGATTGGTCGCCTTTGGATGCGACCAATTCCCATTCCCCGTCGTTGAGCGTGATCTGCGGCAGATCGCGGGTGCTGGTGCCGTCGTACTGCTGCCACAGCAGGCCGGCGCCGCTGATGGCGGCCCAGGCCAGCGCCATGGCCGCCTTGCGCCGCCACGAGCCCTGCATCAGGAAAAGCAGGTAGATGGCGCCCAGCACGGCCATGGCCAGTATGTCGGCGCGCCGGTTCAGCACCAGGCAGTACAGCCAGGCGCTGGCGAACAGGCCGCTGGACAGGCGCCGCCGGGCCAGCAGCCATAGCAGGTTGGCCACGACCAGCGCGGTGGCCATGTTGTTGATGTTGTCCCAGGGGCCGCCGGTCAGCGGATAGCGCGCGCGGAAACGCTCGGAATGCGTCAGCACGTCGAACCACGGCACCAGCGCCATCAGGAACCACAAGGCCACCAGCCAGGGCAGCCAGCGCGCATAGGGGCTGCCCTGGCGGGCCAGGTGCTCGCCCAGCAAGGTATAAGACAGGCTGATCGCCAGGATGACCGCATACTGCGCATAGCGCGGCAGGTTGTCGGCCCACGCCGCCTGTACGCAGACTAGCAGCATCGCCGCGACGGCGGCGGGCAGCACGCGGCTTTGCAGGAAGCTGCGGCGCGTCGGGGCATCCAGGCAGAAGGCCAGCGCGATAAGCGCCAGGCCCCAGTGGAATGGCCGCAGGGGCGGCACCAGGTAGATGGACGAGCCCAGCAGCATCAGCACGCATGCCGCGGCCGGCAGCCGCGCCGCCAGCGCGCCGCGCGGGGAATCAGGAGAAAGCAGAGCAGATGGCATAGAAGATCGCGGGCGCGGCGATGCCGACGGCCAGCAGCCGGCCCAGCAGCATGCGCTGCACGGCGGCGTACACGCGGCCGGGGGCATGGCTGTCGACAATGCGCGCGATGCGCGGTTCCAGAATGAAAGTCAGCAGCACCGTGGCGGCGCCATTGATGATGCCCGAGAGCTGCGAGATGGTGCTGCGGTAGTCGTGAAAGACCAGCGCAAAGTAGTACGACAGCAGCACGCCCAGCGCATAGCAGAGAAAGACGGCCGCGGCCAGGGGCGCGATGCTGGCCGGGGCATGGTGCTGCCCGTCATCCAGCGCATCGCGCAGGTCGGCCAGCGTCATGCGCGGGCGGCCTTCGTTGCGGGTAATGAAGTTGGCCAGGCGCACGATCCAGCGGCGGCGCAGGCTGTACGCCAGCAGCGACAGGGCGGTGGCGCCGAACAGGGCGCCCAGGCCCATGTACAGGTAGTGCTCGCGGGGCAGGCTGCGGTCGATCAGGAAGCCCAGCATGGGCATCAGCGCCAGGTAGAAGAACCGCGTGACGGTGGTGGTGGCGTTCTGGATGGCATAGCCCGTGACCGCCTTGCCGGCCAGGCTGCCGGCCACGCGCGCGTAGTAGCTCAGGAATTCGAGCAGGTGAATGGCGGAAAAGCTGGCGACCACCAGCAGCATCAGCAGGGTCATGGCGAGTCGGGGCGCGTGCCGGAATCCGCCAAGCATAGCGTTTTTCGATAGGCTGCCAGCATGACGTCGAGGCTGTGGTCCCAGGTGTAGTGCTGCAGCACATGTTCGCGGCCGCGCGCGCTCATCCGCGCGCGCAGCTCGGGATTGAGGACCAGGTCGACGATGCGCGCCGCGGCGAAGCCCGGGTCGTCCACGGGCACGATGAAGCCGGATTCGTTGTCGGCCACCACTTCGGCCGGGCCGTCGGCGTCGGACACCACCACCGGCACGCCACAGGACGAGGCTTCCAGAATGGCCACGCCGAAGCTGTCCTGCCGGCTCAGCGCCACATAGATGTCCAGGCTGGCCAGGGCCTCGGGCACCTTGGCATGCGGAATGAAGCCCTCGAACACCGCGCGCTCGTCCAGCTGCAGTTCGCGGGCCAGTTTCTTCAGCTTTTGCTTCTGGCTGCCCTTGCCGTAGATGCGCAGCTCGAGCCGGCGGGCAATGTCGGGATGCGAGCGGTCGAGCTGCGACACCACGATCTGGAACGCGCGCAGCAGGGTGTCGATGCCGTACTGGGTCTCCAGGGCCTTGATCGCGCCGATCACGATGGGCGCATCGTCGGCCGGCGCCGGCCGGCTACGGGGGAAGAACTGGGCATGGTCGATGCCGAACGGCGTGATGGCGATGGGCGCGGGCTGTATGGCTTCGATGCGGCGCGCCATGGCATGGCTGGTGGACCCCACCAGCGTGGCAAAGCGCAGGTTGTCGGCCACGATGCGGCGATGCAGCCGGCTTTTGTGCGGGAACTGGTAGATGTCGCTGCCCCAGGCCGACAGCAGTGTCGGCCCGAAGCCGGCCAGCCGGGCCAGCAGGCCGTAGCCGCTGGCATAGTGCGCGTTGAGCAGCTCGGGCCGGATCTGCGCCAGCAGGCGGCGCACGCGGCCCGCTGCCAGGGCATAGCCCAGCGGCGCGCGGCAGCCGAGCCGGTGCACGCGCACCTGGGGCGACAGGTCGCGGCCGGGGGCGTGCAGTGTCAGGACGTGGACCTCGATACCGCGCTCGGCCAGACCGTTGGCCCAGCGGATGGTATGGATGCTGTTGGCGGCGCCCAGTAGTGCGACCCGGCCGGGATTGCGGGAAATGGAAGCGTTATTCGTTGAATTGCACACTGCGTACTCAAGCCTGCTGAAGTAGCGGGTTGGCTCTGCAATGTACGGGTTTCAACCGGAATACATGCAACGGAAGTGATTCGAGCCTGGGCAAAATGTGTCTGTGCCGCGTACCGTCATACGCAGCATGCCCGAGGAGTGGCTCTTCGGCTGTTTAGGCGAAAAGTAAGATCGAATTACGCGGTTTTGCCCGGTTTTTGTTGCATATCCACAATATCCAGAAAGCGCCTGGCCAGCTGCGGATAGCCATGTTCTGACACAACATAGCGATGGCCGCGCTCGCCCATGGCTGCCAGCTCGGTGTCAGGTAGCGCCGCGAAGGCCTGCAGCGCCCGGGCTACCGACGCGGCATCGCCAGGTTGCGCGCTGTAGCCGCAGTGATGCTCGGCAACCGGGTTGTTGCCGGCCTGCACCGCGAACAGCACCGGCAGCCGCGCCAGCATGTAGTCGAACAGTTTGTTGGGGCTGACACCGAAGCGGAACAGCGGTTCGGGTTTGAGCGAGATGTAGCCGATGTCGGCTGCGCCCAGCAGGGCCGGCACCTCGCGCTTGGGAATCTGGTCGTACAGTGCGACGCAATCTTGCAGGCCCTGCTGCCGCACCTGGCCGCGCAAGTGCTGCGCCCGTTCCCCGCGACCGACGACCAGGGCCGCGATGCGCCGGTCGCCGCCCGCATGCAGGGCCGCCATGGCCTGCACCAGCGATTCGACATGGTTGGGCACGCCCAGCGCGCCCGCATACGCCACCACGCGCCGGCCCTCGGCCTTCCAGCGCCGGGCCTGCTGGATGGGCGGATTCGAGATATCGGCGGCCGGGCGCGCGGCCGTGTCCACGCCGTTAGGAATGTAGTGCCAGCGCTCGGCGGGCAGGCCTTTTTCCTGCATGTATCCGGCGGTCTGGGGCAGCAGCGACACGACCGCGTCGGCATGGCGGTACGCATAGCGTTCCAGCCAGGCGGTGGCGCGCACCAGCGGATGCGAGGGCCGCACGCCGGCCAGCTCGACCAGGCTCAGCGGCCACAGGTCGCGCACTTCGAATACCGAGCGGGCGCCGAAACCGCGCGCGATACGGTGCGTGGCAGGGAATGCGTACGGATGCGGCGACGAGCCGATCACCATGTCCGGCTTGCCATAGCGTCGTTGCAGGGCGCCGCGCTGGCGCAGCAGCTGCGCCGCCAGCGCGGCCATGTTGAGCAGGCGGCCCACGCCGTTGCCCTGGTATGCCGGCGTGCGCAGGAACTCATACGGCACGCCCTCGATGTCGCAGGCGCCGCGGTACTGGCCGGGCGTGTCTTGCAGGTGGTGGAAATCGGCTGTGATCACCACCACCCGCGCGCCGGCCTGCTGCCACGCGTGGCCCAGCTCGTATGGGCGGCTGTAGCGGCCCACGCCGGGGCCGCCGGCGTAGGGGTGTACATACCAGAGGGTGGGAGTCGTCATGCGGCTATGGCACTCGCGAGTAAAGGGTGGCTAGTGTGCGGAGGGGCCGGGCGTGTCTTCGCGCCCCGCGCCCAGCCAGACGGCCAGCAGCGCCGGCACCAGCGCGCCGGCCAGGAATGCCCAGCCCGCACGCTCGGCAGGCTGCTGTCCGGCCCACAGGAACAGGACGCCCAGCAGCACCAGTGTCGTCACGAAGTAGCCCGCGCTGACCGGCAAGTGCCGGCCGGCCCGGCGCGCCAGCCGCTGATAGGCGTGCGAGCGGTGCGCCTGGCTGGCGCGCTGCCCGCGCAGCACGCGCGTGATCAGCGTGACGGTGGCGTCGCAGAAGAACAGGCTGAGCGGAATCAGCCACAGCAGCGGCGATGTGCCGGTGGCCTGGGCCTGATGCAGCACCAGCAGGCCCGCGACAAAGCCGCAGAAGCCGCTGCCCGCGTCGCCCATGAAAATGCGCGCCGGCGGGGCGTTGTACAGCAGGAAGCCGATGGCGGCCGCGGCAAACAGCAGGGCCGGCACGCCGGCGGCGTCCGGCGCCAGCCAGCCCCACAGCAGGCCGGCCGCCAGCGCCTGGCCGCCGGCAATGCCGTCGATGCCGTCCATGAAGTTGTACAGATTGGTCAGCCACACCAGGCCGAACAGCATCAGCGCGGCCCGCAGCGGCGCCGGCAGCGCCTGGCCGGCGACGGCGAGCGCCGGCAGGGGCCACAGCACGTACAGCGCGGCAGCGGCCGCCGCCGCATGCACGACCAGGCGCGTGCGCGCGCTGAGCGAGCGGGCATCGTCGATGTAGCCCACGATGGCGATGGGCAGGCCGCAGCCCAGCAGCGCCACGGTGCGCGGCTCGACCAGGCCGGCCACCCAGGCGGCTGCGGTGCCGGCGTAAAAGGCCGCCACCAGCGCCACGCCGCCGCCGCGCGCGGTGGGTTCGGTGTGCGAGCTGCGATGGTTGGGCGTGTCCAGCATGTTGCGCCGGTGCGCCCAGCCGATCATCTTCCAGGTGCCGAACGCCGACAGCGCGGCCACGGCGCACAGCAGGACGGCCAGGATGAAAAATTGCGTCATCGGGTTGTCCGGGACAGAAATCCGCGCCGGCCAGGCCGCGCGCGGGTAGAGTCAGGCCGATTGCGCCAGCGCGGCGGCGATGCGGACCGCAGCATCGCCATTGCCATACGGCGTAATGGGCCGGGGCTGGGCCTGCAGGGCCAGGCCCACGGCGGATTCCAGGTCGTCTGCCGAGCGGGCGTCGACCAGGCGGTTCCAGCCGGCGTCGACCAGCTCGGTCCATTCGGTTTCGTCGCGCAGCGTCACGCAGGGCACTTGGTGGAAAAAGGCTTCTTTCTGCACGCCGCCTGAGTCGGTGGCGATCAGCATGGCGTATTTTTCCAGCTGCACCATGTCCAGGTAGCCCACCGGGCCGGTCAGGCATAGCCGGCTGCGCGCCTGCTCGATCAGGTCGAGCCGTTCCAGGATGCCGCGCGTGCGCGGATGCAGCGGCCATACCACCGGGCGCCCGCCCGCCGCCACGTTGCACAGGGCCTGCACGATGGCGCGCAGCCGCTGCGGGTCGTCGGTGTTCTCGGCGCGGTGGATGGTGGCCAGCACGTAGCTGCCCGGCGCCAGGTCCAGGCGCTGCAGCGCGCCACCCGTTTCCGAGACGCGCGCGCCGTGGTGCAGCGCCACGTCGTACATCACATCGCCGACCTGTTCGATGCGCTCGGCGGCGGCGCCTTCGCCGCGCAGGTGCCGGGTGGCGGTTTCGGTGGGGGTGAACAGCCAGCGCGAGATGCGGTCGGTGAGAATGCGGTTGATTTCCTCGGGCATGCGCATGTTGAACGAGCGCAGGCCCGCCTCGACATGCGCCACCGGAATGTGCAGCTTGGCGGCCGCCAGTGCGCCGGCCAGCGTGGAGTTGGTGTCGCCATACACCATGACCACGTCGGGCTGCTCGCGCTGCATGACTTGCTCGACGGCAATCAGCATGCGGCCGGTCATGTCGCCGTGGCTGCCGCCGTGGATGCCCAGCGTGTGGGCGGGTTTGGCCATGCCCAGTTCATCGAAAAACACATCCGACATGTTGGCGTCGAAGTGCTGCCCGGTGTGCACGACGACTTCGTCCAGGCCGGCGTGGCCGGCAATGGCCGCCGAGACGACGCTGGCCTTGATGAATTGCGGGCGGGCGCCCAGGACGGTCAGGATTTTCTTGGGCATGGGCAAACAGCGGTCAGGTAAGGGCGGCGCGCAGCGCTGCGACGATCTGGTCCTGGGTGGCGGGGTCGAGGTCGGGGTGCATGGGCAGGCTCATGACGCGTGTGGCCAGCGTATCGGATACGGGCGTGGCGCCGGGGCCGTCGGCGAACTGGGCGTAGGCGGGCTGCGCGTGGATGGGGCGCGGATAGTGCACGGCGGTGGGGATGCCGGCTTCTTTCAGCCGGGCCTGCACGGCGTCGCGCTGCGGCACCATGACGGTGTATTGCGCCCAGACGCTGTCGCGGTCGGGCCGCACCGTGACTGTGCCCGCGCCGGCCGGCAGGTCGGCCAGCAGGCGGCTGTAGCGCGCGCCGATGTCGATGCGCTGCGCGACTTCCCAGTCGAAGCGTTCGAGCTTGCCCAGCACCACCGCGCATTGCAGGGTGTCCATGCGGCCGCCCACGCCGATGCGGGTGTGGTAGTAGCGGGCCGATTGGCCGTGCACGCGGATTTCGCGGCAGGCCTGGGCGATGGCGTCGTCGTTGGTGAAAATGGCCCCGCCGTCGCCGTAGCAGCCCAGCGGCTTGCTGGGAAAGAAGCTGGTGCAGCCGATGGTGGACAGGTTGCAGCTCTTGCGGCCCTTGTAGGTGGCGCCGAAGCTCTGCGCCGCGTCTTCAATGACGGGAATGCCGTGGCGCTCGGCAATGGCGTTGACCTCGTCCATGTCGCCGCACTGGCCGTACAGCGACACCGGCATGATGGCCTTGGTGCGCGGCGTGATGCGGGCTTCGATCTGAGAGGCGTCGATGTTGCAGGTGTCGGGCTGCACGTCGACGAATACCGGCCTGGCGCCCAGCAGCACGATGACTTCTGCGGTGGCCACGAAAGTGAACGAGGTGGTGATGATCTCGTCGCCCGGCTGGACGCCCAGCGCCATCAGCGACATCAGCAGGGCCTCGGTGCCCGAGGCCACCGTGATGCAGTGGCGCGACCCGGTGTAGGCGCACAGGGCCGCTTCCAGTTCCTTGACTTCCGGGCCCATGATGTACTGGCCGTGGTCCAGCACGGCCTGGATGCGCGCATTGATGGGGTCGCGCAGCGCCTGGTATTGTTTTTTCAGGTCGATGAATTGCATGGCGGGTCTCAGGCCAGTCGGCATACGCCGTTTGTCAGTATGTAGCGTTCGCCCGTATGGGCGCAGGTGGTTTCGGCGTCGCCGCCCAGGGGCAGGTCGAGCTGTTCGCCATGGCGGCTCATCCAGCCGATCTGGCGCGCCGGTACGCCTACCACTAGCGCAAAATCGGGTACGTCTTTGTTGACCACGGCGCCGGCGCCCACGAAGGCATAGCGGCCGATGGTGGCGCCGCACACCACGGTGCAGTTGGCGCCCAGGGTGGCGCCCTGGCGCACCACGGTGTCGCGGTATTCGCTTTTACGCTCGATGGCCGCGCGCGGGTTGTACACGTTGGTGAACACCATGCTGGGGCCGCAGAACACATCGTCTTCCAGGAAGACGTTGTCGTACACCGACACGTTGTTCTGGATTTTTACGCGGTTGCCGATGCGCACGCGGTTGCCCACGAACACGTTCTGGCCCAGCGAGCAGCCTTCGCCGATCTCGGCGCCGCCGCAGATGTGCACCCAGTGCCAGATGCGGCTGTTGGCGCCGATGCGGGCGCCTTCGTCGACGATGGCGGTGGGGTGGATGGTGGGCATGGTCAGTCCAGCGGCAGCGGGATGCGCACGCCGTCGCGCGCCGAACGGTAGATGGCGGTCAGCAGGGCCAGCGATTGCAGGCCTTCGCGCCCGTCGGTTTCGGGTTCGCACTCGCCGCGTAAGGTGCCGATGACGTTGTCGTAGTACAGCGGGTGGCCGAAACCGTAGACCGACGAGGTTTCGTAGCTGGCGTCGCGGATCTTGTCGTCGTCGGGGTGCGGCTGGGCGAACTTCCATTCGTCGATGCGGTTGACCGCCACGCCGCCCACCCGCACCGTGCCGTGCTCGCCCAGGATGGTGATGGAGCCTTCCAGGTTCTGCGGATAGGTGAGCATGGTGACGTTGATGGAGCCCATGGCGCCGTGGCGCCAGCGCAGCGCCGCCACGCCGGTGTCTTCGGCTTCGATGCGGCGCGCCAGCGTGCCGGTGTAGGCGTATACGCTTTCCACCGGCCCGATCAGCCAGTCGAGCAGGTCGACATAGTGGCTGGCCTGGTTCATGAAGGCGCCGCCGTCCCATTCCCATTTGCCGCGCCAGCGGGCGGCGTCGTAATACTCTTGCGGGCGGGTCCAGAACACATTGACCGTCACCATGTAGATGCGGCCGAAGCGGTTCTGCTCGATGGCTTTCTTGACGAGCTGCAGCGTGGCATTGCGGCGGTTCTGCTTGACCACGAACAGGTGCACGCCGGCTTCGTCACAGGCCTTGACCATGCGCTTGCCGTCTTCCCAGCGGGTGGCCATGGGCTTTTCGCTGACCACGTGGCGGCCCGCCTGGGCCACTTCGATGGCCTGCCAGGGGTGCAGCCCGGACGGCGTGGCCAGCACCACGGCGTCGGCCGTGCTTTCGGCCAGCAGCTCGCTCAGCGAGGCAAAGGGCCGCGCGCCGGTGGCTTCGTGGGCGGCTTTCAGGGCGGCCGGGTTGGTATCGCAGATTTCCACCAGTTCGGCCCGGTCTTGGTGCTTTTCGATAGCGCCGATATGGTTCTTGGAAATGCGGCCACAGCCCACCAGGGCGAAGCGGACCTTGCGGTCGCCAATAGGGGGAGACGTCATAAGTCTTGGGTTTGTTGTAAATTGCCGGGATTCTGTGTTGTGGCCCGTCCCGGATCGGGTCAAAAGTAACAGCAATGATACCGCGAAGGCCTGTAGGGTCTTTTGCACGAATACACCCGAAGGTTCCCACTAGTAATTGATGGCAACCCGCATTCTCATCGTCCGTACCTCCTCGCTCGGCGATCTGGTGCACATGCTGCCGGCCATTTCCGATATTGCCCGCCATGTGCCCGGCGCCGTCATTGACTGGGTCGCGGAAGAGGCATTTGCCGAAATCCCCGGCTGGCACCCGGCTGTGCACGAGGTCATCAAGGTGGCCCATCGGCGCTGGCGCAAGGCCTGGTGGTCCGCCCCGGTAAAGGCCGAACGGCGCGCCCTGGCCGAGCGGCTGCGCGCCGTGCAGTACGACGTGGTGCTCGACATGCAGGCGCTGATGAAGTCGGCCTGGCTGGTGCGGCAGACCCGCGGCGTGCGCCACGGGCTGGACTGGCGCTCGGCCCGCGAGCCGCTGGCCTCACTGTTCTATCAAGAGCGCCACCGGGTCGAGTTCTGGCAGCCGGCGGTCATCCGCCAGCGCAAGCTGGCCGCGCTGGCGTTTGGTTACACCTATAGCGGCCCGCCCGACTTCGGCCTGCAAGCTTTCGCGCAGCAAGCCCAGGCGCAGGCCCGGGCCTGCGCGGCGTCGCTGGAAGACTGCGCCCGCCCCCACCATCACCTGAATACCGACCACGGCTACGCCATCATCATGCCGTCGGCCAGCCGCGACGACAAACTCTGGCCCGAAGACGACTGGCGCGCGGTGTTCGCCCGCGTGCGCGAGGCCGGCTGCACCCTGCGCCTGCTGGCCGGCAACCCCCAGGAAGCCGAGCGCGCCCAGGCGCTGGTGGCGGGCCTGGACGGCGTGAAGGTGCTGCCGCGCATGGATCTGACCGCCATTGCCCGGCAATTGGCGGGCGCGCGCATCATGGTGGGGCTCGATAGCGGCCTGACCCATCTTTCCGCCGCGCTGGGCCGGCCCACAGTGGGCATCTACCGGGCGTCCACCCCGGTGCGCACGCCCCTGATCGGCTCGAATTTCACCGCCAGCCTGGGCGACCGCGGCGCGCCGCCGTCGCGCGAGGCCGTGCTGGCCTCGGTGGACCAGGCCCTGGCGGCCAGCTGACATGCAAGCGCCCGCCGCCCTGATATTCCGCGCGGCGGCCCGCTGACATGCGGCGCGGCGCCTACACCCTGGCCCTGCGCGCGGCGGCGCCGCTGGTGTGGTTGTGGATGGCGCGGCGCGCCAGGCGTGCCGGCGGCCAATGGGGCATTTTCTCGGGCGCGCGCTTCGGGCGGCCCGATCCGGCCGAGCCCGCGCCGTTCGCCCGGCCGCCGGTGTGGGTGCACGCGGTCAGCCTGGGCGAGACCCGGGCCGCCCAGCCGCTGGTGCAGGCGCTGCTCGAGCGCGGCCTGCCCGTGCTGCTGACCCACACTACCGCTACCGGCCGCGCCGAGGGGGCGCGCCTGTTCGAGACCGCGATTGCCGCCGGCCAGTTGCGCCAGACCTGGCTGCCCTATGATTTTCCCGGCGCTGTGCAGGGCTTTCTGCAGCGCCACACGCCGCGCTGCGGCCTGCTGATCGAGCGCGAGGTATGGCCCAACCTGCTGGCGCAGGCGCGCCGGCAGGGCGTGCGCATGGCGCTGGTCAGCGCGCGGTTCTCGGAATCTTCACTGCGCCAGGCCGGATGGATGGGCCAGGCCCTGCGCGATGCGCTGGCCGGCCTGGATGCGGTGCTGGCGCAGACGCCGGAAGACGCCCGGCGCCTGGAGCTGGCCGGCGCGCGCCGCGTGCGGGTGACCGGCAACCTGAAATTCGACCTGGCCCTGCCGGCCGGCCAGGTGCGGGCCGGGCAAACCTGGCGGCAGGCGCTGGGGCGGCCGGTGGTGGCCGTGGCCAGCACGCGCGAGGGCGAAGACGCCATGTTCGCGCAGGCCATGCGCGCCCGCGCCGGCGGCGGCCGGCCGGTGCTGTATGTGCTGATTCCCCGGCATCCGCAGCGCTTCGATGCTGCCGAGGCGCTGCTGCGCCAGGCCGGGCTGTCGTGCGTGCGGCGTTCCCGGGCCGGCGCGCCGGCCGAGGCGTTGCCGCCGGTGGGCGGCGAGGTCGATGTGGTGCTGGGCGATACGCTGGGCGAGATGGCCTTCTACTACGCCGCCGCCGACGTGGCCGTTGTGGCGGGCAGTTTCGCGCCGCTGGGTGGGCAGAACCTGATCGAGGCCTGCGCCGCCGGCGTGCCGGTGGTGGTGGGGCCGCATACTTTCAATTTCAAGCAGGCGGCGCAAGACGCCATCGCGGCGGGCGCCGCGCTGCGCGCCGCCGACGCCCCGGCCGCGCTGGACGCGGCCCTGGCTCTGCTGGACGACGGCGAGCGCCGGCTGGCCATGGGCCGCGCGGCGCGCGACTGGTCGGCCACTCACGCCGGCGCCACCGAACGCACCTTGCAGGCGCTGGATGAGTGGCTGGAAACCTAGGCGGCACAGGTGTCGGGCTCCGTGGGCCGTCGCCAAGTGTCTGACTCCCGTAGGGAGTCAGACACCGTGCTATTGAGACAATCGCGGCACACCTCGGTGTCAGTGCTTCACCGCGCGCTGCGAGACCCGCCCGGGATGAAAGCAGGTGCAGCCCGAGCGGGGACGCCGCGGATCCGGCTTTGCCGGTCCGCCAGCGTCGCCCCCTTGAGGGGGATGAGCCCGGACAGGGAACAGTCCTTGAGGACTGTTCCCTGCCTGGCGAATCCGAGCGGCCTGCCAGCCGCGAGGTGGAACGCGCGCAGCGCTTCGGGGGTGGGACTTTCACTTCAGGCACCTGCGGAGCCTGACACCTGGCGGCGCTTACCGTTCGATTTTCACCTTGTCGGCATTGAGCTCTTGCTTCAGCAGGGCAGTGTCGCGGCCGGCGTCGTCGGGGCGGCTGCCCAGCCAGCCCTGGCCCAGGGCATAGGCCCATAGATTGGCCAGCACGATCAGCACGAAAAGCACACGCATCGCAGCACGCTCAAAGAGATTGCGGGTCGGGCTGGGCGGCCAGCAGCGCCAAGCCGTCCAGCACCGGGCGGTCCAGGTAGGCCGGCACGGGCGGCGCGCCGTGGGCGGCGGCCTGGGCCAGCAGCCGTTCGGTTTCTTGTTGTACCTCGGGCCAGCCGCCGCCGGCTACATAAATATCGGCCGGGCGGCCGTAGTGGCGGCAGGCCGCCAGCCATTGGCGCACCACGGCGCCGGCCTGGGCGGCCGCGATGCCCGAGGCGATGGCCTGGTGGGTGTCGACCGGAAAATCGGCCACCGGCCCGTCGGCCAGCGGCAGGTTGGCGGTGCCGCGCGCCAGCGAGCTGCGCATCAGCGCCGGCCCGGGCAGGATCAGGCCGCCGGCGAAGGCATCGTCGGGCCCTACCGTGTCGATGGTGGTGGCCGTGCCGAACGAAGCCAGCACGAAAGGCGGGTGCGCCCGCGGCAGGCGGCTGCGCACGCCCAGCAGGGATACCAGACGGTCGGCGCCCAGCTGGGCCGGCTGGGTATAGCGGTTGTGCAGCCCCAGCAGCTGTGGGCGCGAGGTAATCCAGTGCACCGGGCAGCCGTGGCCCGCCAGGGCGGCGCGTATGCCTTCGCCGCGTTCGGCGCCGGCCACGTTCACGCCCAGCGCCAGCACGGGCTTGCGCGCCAGCGTGCCCAACCAGTCTGCCAGGGCATGGGGATCGAGGTTGTCGAAGGCGATGGCGGCCGGCTCGCGCGCGGCGCCATCCAGCCAGCCGACCTTCAGGCGGCTGTTGCCGGAGTCGATCAGCAAGATCATGTGGGGTTTCCGGACGGGGCGGCCGCCGGGCGGATCGAGATTTCGCCCACCGACACGGGCACCCGTTCGGCACCGGTATGCACATACAGGCGGCCCTGGTCATCCAGGCCCTGCGCAGTGCCGCTGAACAGTACGGCGCCCTGGTCCACGACGTTGACCGCGCGGCCGGCCAGGGCGTCTACCGCGTCGAAGCGGGGCCGGAAGGGCGCGAAACCCTGCGCTTCGAGCTGGCGCACCGCGTCGCGCCAGGCGTTGGCGGCGGCGCACACGATGTCGGCGGCGCTGGCCGGCGCGCTGCCGGATTGTTCGGCCACGCTGGTCCAGTCGGCCACCGGGCGCCCCAGTGCCTGCGACAGGGTATCGGCGTCGCGCAGGTTTACGCCCATGCCGATGACGACGGTGTACCCGCCCGGCACGGCCGGATCGCGGGTGGATTCGACCAGCACGCCAGCCAGCTTGGCGTCGTGCCACTGCACGTCGTTGGGCCACTTGACGCACAGCCCCGCGGCGCCGCCCGCCAGCGAGCGCAGCGCCTCGCAGGCGGCCAGCCCGGCCAGCGGCGACAGCGCCGGCAGGCGGCTGGCCGGCATGCGCACGGGGTAGGCGCACGAAAACATCAAGGCCGCGCCCGAGCGGTTCTGCCAGGGGCGTCCGGCCCGGCCCCGGCCGGTTTGCTGCAGGTGCGTGCCCAGCAGCCACGACCCGCCGCCGGCGCGCGCGCGCGCCAGCAGGTCGGCATTGGTGGACCCGGTGCTGGCCGTCCAGCCGACGGATTGGAAGCCATCGAGCCGCGCGGACAGCTCGCGCGCCAGTGCCTCGGGCGCGGGCAGGTCGGTATGGCGGACATCAGTAAACATGGCGGCGATTGTAGGGCACCGCGCCGCGGCGGGTCACGGCGGGGGTTGATTGGTAACATGCAGGCTTGCCCATCCCCCTTTTGCGCTTGTCCATGCCCGCACGCACCGAAACCCAGTCCTTCACCGGCGAAGCCGGCCTCATCGATTGCGCCATCGACTGGCCGGCCGATTCTCCGCGCGGCTGGGCGCTGGTGCTGCACCCGCACTCGCTACAGGGCGGCGCCCGCGACAACAAGGTTGTGACCACCCTTGCGCGCGCCTGCGTGCAGCATGGCTTGGCGGCGGTGCGCCCCGATTTCCGCGGCGTGGGCAAGTCCGAAGGCCAGTTCGACAAGGCCCGCGGCGAAACCCGCGACATGTTGGCGCTGGTGGCGCAGATGCGCCAGCGGTATCCCGAGCTGGCCGCCGCGCCCTGGGTGCTGGGCGGGTTTTCGTTCGGCACCGCGGTGGCCGCGCAAACCTACGCCGGCCTGGCCCAGGCCGGCGATACGGCATTGCCCGCGGCGCTGATGCTGATGGGTGCTGCGGTGCAGCGTTTCCAGGAACACGACATCAGCGTGCCGGCCGACACGCTGATGGTGCATGGCGAGCACGACGAGGTGGTGCCGCTGTCCGAAACGCTGGACTGGGCGCGTCCGCGCGATGTGCCGGTGGTGGTGGTGCCGGGCGCCTCGCATTTCTTCCATGGCAAGCTGCTGGTGCTGCGCGCGCTGGTGCAGGCGCGCCTGAAAGTGGCGCTGGACTGAGGTCCGCGGGGTAGCATCGCGTTACCGGTCAGGCGCATCCAGGAACGTTATTGCGTCCGCGCAGTCCCACCCCCTGCCTATAATGATGCAGCTTTTTGCCCGCCGGGCGGCCCTTGATCGTGGACTACTCTCGCCGATGAAAAAAAATCGTTCCCTTCCGTCTTCTGTTGCGTTTTCCCGCCGTGCGTTGGCCGGCGCCGTATTGTCGGCGCTGATGGCGGCATCCGCGCCCGCCTGGGCGCAGCAGCAGCCGGCAGCGCCGGCGGCCAGCACCGCGCCCGCCCCGGCGGCTGCGACGCCAGTGGCGGAATTGTCGTCGGTGCCCGCGCCCACCATCGCGGCGCGCGCCTGGATCACCGTTGATGTCAGCAGCGGCCAGGTGTTGGCGGCGGCCAACCCCGACATGCAGATCGAGCCGGCCTCGCTGACCAAGATCATGACGGCCTACGTGGTGTTCAATGCGCTGAAAGAAAAGCGCATCACCCTTGACCAGCAGGTGCCGGTGTCCGAACACGCCTGGCGCACCGGCGGTTCGCGCATGTTCATCGAGCCGCGCAAACCCGTCACGGTCGACGAGCTCATCCAGGGCATGATCGTGCAGTCGGGCAATGATGCCTCGGTGGCGCTGGCCGAGGCCGTGGGCGGCAGCGAGTCCGCCTTCGCCGCGCTGATGAACCAGGAAGCCGAGCGCCTGGGCCTGAAGCACACGCATTTCATGAACGCCACCGGGCTGCCCGACCCGCAGCACGTCACCACCGTGGCCGACCTGGCTGTGCTGTCGGCCGCGCTGATCAACGATCACCCCGACTACTACCACTACTACAAGCAGAAAGAGTTCAGCTACAACAAGATCACGCAGCCCAACCGCAACCGCCTGCTGTGGGCCGACCCGTCGGTCGACGGCATGAAAACCGGCCACACCGAGGCGGCCGGCTATTGCCTGGTGTCCACCGCGCTGCGCGGCGACCGCCGCGTGCTGACCGTGCTGGCCGGCGCCGACAGCGAAGCCACCCGCGCCGAAGAAAGCCTGAAGCTGCTGAACTGGAGCTTCCAGAACTTCGACACCGTCAAGCTGTACGACAAGAGCCAGCCCGGGCTGGAAGTGCGCGTCTGGGAAGGCACGGTCGATACCGTCAAGCTGGGCCCGCCCAAGCCGGTGTCGCTGACCGTGCCGCGCGGCAAGTCCGGCGACATCAAGCCGGTGGCGCAGCGCACCGACCCCCTGGTGGCCCCGCTGACCAAGGGCCAGCAGGTCGGCACGCTGCAGCTCACGCTCGACGGCAAGGTGCTGCGCACCGAACCGCTGGTGGTGCAAGACAACGTTGAACGGGCCGGCTTCTTCGGCCGCCTGGTCGACATGGTCAAGCGCAAGTTCCAGTAAATCACGTACTCACCATTCATATTCCGGGGCGGCGCCGCCGCCCCTTGCGCACTCAGGAGCCATCCATGATTCCGGGCATGCCGGGCGACAGCCAGGTGTATCTCAACGGTGAATTCACGCGGGCCGACCAGGCCAAAATTTCGGTGCTGGACCGGGGGTTCATTTTCGGCGACGGCATCTACGAAGTCGTGCCGGTGTACCACGGCAAGCCGTTCCGCATGGCCGAGCACCTCGACCGCCTCGACCGCAGCCTGAAGGCGCTGAGCATTGCCCAGCCCATGGCGCGCGCCGAATGGGTCGAGCTCATCGGCGAGCTGGCGCGCCGTTCGGCCACGTCCACCTGCATCGTCTACCTGCAGGTAACGCGCGGTGTCTACAAGCGCGATCACGCCTTTCCCAAAGAATCCGTCCGCCCCACGGTGTTCGGCATGGCCACCGTGTTCAACCCGCCTTCGGCGGCGCAGCGCGAGCAGGGCATCAGCCTGATCAGCATTCCCGACGAGCGCTGGCTGCACTGCGAAATCAAGTCGGTGTCGCTGCTGGGCAATGTGCTGGCCCGGCAGCAGGCGGTCGAGGCCGGCGCCGACGAAGTCGCGCAGTTCCGCGACGGCTTCCTGACCGAAGGTTCGTCCAGCAATATCTGGGTGGTGTCGGGAGGCAAGCTGCTGGCGCCGCCCAAGAACAACCTCATTCTCGAAGGTATCCGCTACGGCCTGATGGGTGAACTGGCGGCCGAGGCCGGCATTGCCTTCGAAGCGCGCCGCCTGTCGCACGAAGACGTGGCGGCTGCCGATGAACTGCTGGTGACTTCGGCTACCAAAGAAGTCCTGCCGGCCACCCGCTACGACGGCAAGCCGGTCGGCAGCGGCAAGCCCGGCCCTGTTTTTGCGCGGCTGCGGGCGGGGTATGATGCCCGTATCGCCGCCCTGTAGGCCTACGCGGCCGGTTCTGCCATGCATCCCATCCCGCCCGAAGAATCGCTGATCGAGTACCCGTCCGACTTTCCCATCAAGGTCATGGGCAAGCAGCACCCCGAATTCGCCCAGACCATGACCGACGTGGTGCTGCAGTTCGACCCGGGCTTCGATCCCGCCAAGGTCGAGATGCGGCCCAGCAAGGGCGGCAACTACATCGGCCTGACCTTCACCGTGCGCGCCACCTCGCGCGAGCAGCTCGACAATCTGTATCGCGCGCTGCACGGGCACCCCATGGTGTCCATCGTCCTGTAGGGCGGCCAGCCAGGCGCATGCCATGATCAAGTGGCTGACCCGGCCGGCCGACTACGCGCCGGTATGGCAAGACATGCAGGCCTTCACGGCCGGGCGCGGCGCGTCCACGCCCGACGAGGTCTGGCTGTGCGAGCACGCGCCGGTGTACACGCTGGGCCAGGCCGGCAAGCCCGAACACCTGCTGAACCCCGGCGCTATCCCCGTGGTGATGTGCGACCGCGGCGGGCAGGTTACGTATCACGGGCCGGGGCAGGTGGTGGCCTATACCCTGTTCGACCTGCGCCGCGCGGGCCTGTTCGTGCGCGAATACGTGCGCCTGCTCGAAGACGCGGCCATCGGCACGCTGGCCGATTTCGGCGTGGCGGGCGCCTGCCGCAAGCCCGGCGCGCCGGGTGTCTACGTGCCGCAAGGCGCGGCGGGCGAACTGGCCAAGATCGCCGCGCTGGGCATCAAAATCCGCAACGGCTATGCCTACCATGGGGTGGCGCTGAACGTCGACATGGACCTGTCGCCGTTCCTGGGCATCAACCCGTGCGGCTACGAAGGCCTGGTTACTGTAGACATGGCTGCATGCGGCGCGCGGCGCCCGTTGGCCGACGTCGGCCAGCGCCTGGCCGAGCGCCTGCTGGCCGCCATGCCGGGGCCGGCCGGCGCAACGCGCTAAAATGCCCTTTTCTCCCGGACCGTGCCGCCGGGTTTCGCGGGCGCGGTCATCACGAAGGTGACGAATGTCCACGCTCGAGCCCTCTCTTTCCTCGAACGACCCGCAATCCGCCGCGCCGTCCGCCTACGACGCCACGCAGAAGCAGAAGTCGCAAGCCAAGACCGCGCGCATCCCCATCAAGATCGTGCCGGCCGAGCGCCTGAAAAAACCCGAATGGATCCGCGTCAAGGCCGCGGCGCCGGGTTCGCGCTTCTACGACATCAAGCGCATTTTGCGCGAGCACAGCCTGCACACCGTCTGTGAAGAGGCCTCGTGCCCCAACATCGGCGAATGCTTCGGCAAGGGCACGGCCACCTTCATGATCATGGGCGACAAGTGCACCCGCCGCTGCCCGTTCTGCGACGTGGGCCACGGCCGCCCCGATCCGCTCGACGCCAGCGAACCCGAAAACCTGGCCCGCACCATCGCCGCCCTGAAGCTGTCGTACGTGGTCATCACCTCGGTCGACCGCGACGACCTGCGCGACGGCGGCGCCGCGCACTTCGTCGATTGCATCTCGCGCATCCGCGAGCTGTCGCCCGACACGCGCATCGAAGTGCTGGTGCCCGATTTCCGCGGCCGCCTGGAACGCGCGCTGGCCATCCTGAACGCCGGGCCGCCCGACGTCATGAACCACAACCTGGAAACCGTGCCGCGCCTGTACAAGCAGGCGCGCCCGGGCTCCGACTACGCGCATTCGCTGAAGCTGCTGGCCGAATTCAAGCAGTTGCACCCCGAAGTGCCCACCAAGTCGGGCCTGATGCTGGGCCTGGGCGAAACCGACGACGAAATCCTGCAGGTCATGCGCGACATGCGCGCGCACGGTGTCGACATGCTGACCATCGGCCAGTACCTGCAGCCGTCCGAACACCACCTGCCGGTGCTGCGCTACGTGCACCCCGACACCTTCGCCATGTTCGAGCGCGAAGCCTACGCCATGGGGTTCTCGCACGCCGCGGTGGGCGCCATGGTGCGCTCGTCGTACCACGCCGACCAGCAGGCGCACGCGGCCGGCGTCAATTAAGGCTTCAGGGCATCAGGTGTCTGGCTCCGCAGGTGCCAGACACCGAAGTGTGCACAAGCTGTCTCAACAGCGCGGTGTGTGGCACCTTGGCGGGAGCCAGACACCTGATGCGCGCCGGGCCGCTTCAGGCATACGTGTCCGCATCCCGCAGCGCCACGCCGCGCCGGTCTTTTTCCGACACGATCACTTCGCCCTGCTGCGGCCACGCGATGCCGATATCCGGGTCGTCCCAGCGCACGCAGCGTTCGTGCGCCGGCGCGTAGTAATCGGTGGCCTTGTACAGGGTCTCGGCCACCTCCGACAGCACCATGAAGCCGTGCGCGAAGCCTTCGGGCACCCACAGCTGGCGCTTGTTTTCGGCTGACAGCAAGGCGCCGGCCCATTGCCCGAAGGTGGGCGAGGCGCGGCGCAGATCCACCGCCACGTCGAAGACTTCGCCCGCCACCACGCGCACCAGCTTGGCCTGCGGCTGGCGGATCTGGTAATGCAGTCCGCGCACGACGTGGCGCACCGAACGCGATTGATTGTCCTGCACGAAGGCCGGATCGCGCCCCAGCGCCGCCCGCAGGCGCGCGGCGTTGTAGCTTTCGAAGAAGTCGCCGCGCGCATCGCTGAAGACGTCGGGTTCGATCAGCACGACATCGGGAATGGCCAGGGGCGTGATTTTCATGGTGTATCCGGCAAGGTACCGGACCCGCGCCGGGCCAGGCAGTCGATGGTGCGGTCCAGGTGCACGGTCCAGTCGGGCAGGTCCAGCCCCAGCGCGCTGGCCAGGCGTCGTGTGTCCAGCCGCGAGTTGCGCGGCCGCGGCGCAGGCAAGGGGTAGTCGTCGGTGCCGATGGCGTGGATGTGCTCGGGCCGCAGGCGCAGCGCCATGCCCTGTTGCCGGGCGCGCCGCACGCTGCGGCAGGCCAGCTCGTGCCAGCTGGCGCTGCCGGCCGCGCTAAGGTGGTACAGGCCCTCGGGCAGGCCTTGCCGGCGGTGCGCGGCCAGCGCCAGGGCGGTGACGTCGGCCACCAGTTCGGCCGACGTCGGCGCGCCGACCTGGTCGGCCACCACGCGCAGTTCGTCGCGCTGCCGCGCCAGCTGCAATACGGTCTTGACGAAATTGCGGCCGTGCGCGGCGTAGATCCAGCTGGTGCGCAACACCAGGGCGCGGCAGCCGCTGGCCTCGATGGCCTGCTCGCCTGCCAGCTTCGAGCGGCCATATTCGTTCAGCGGGTTGGCGGCGTCGGTTTCCAGGTAGGGGGCCGGCTTGGCGCCGTCGAATACATAATCGGTGGAATAGTGGACCAGCAGCGCGCCGCTCTGGCGAGCGTGCGCGGCCAGTACGGCCACGGCTTCGGCATTGGCGCGCCGGGCCGGGGCCGGGTCGTGCTGCGCCAGGTCGACCGCCGTCCAGGCCGCCGCGTTCACGATCAGGTCGGGCGCCTGCGCCTGCAGCAGCGTCCGCAGGCCGTCCAGGTCGGCCAGGTCGGCCTGGGCGCGCGTGGGCGCGGTGATGCTGCCCAGCGGCAGCAGGGTGCGGCACAAGGCATTGCCGATCTGGCCCGTGGCGCCCAGCAGCAGGATCTTCATGGCGCGTACTGCGTCCGCAGCCAATGGCGATAGGCGCCGCCCGCCACGCCGGCCACCCATTGCGGATGGTCCAGGTACCACTGCACGGTGGCGCGCAGGCCGGCGTCGAACACATGGGTGGGCTGCCAGCCGAGCTGCCGGTGGATTTTGCCAGCATCGATGGCGTAGCGCCGGTCGTGGCCGGGGCGGTCGTGCACGAAAGTGATCTGTTCGCCATGGGCGCGCCCGTCGCCGCGCGGCCGCCAAGCGTCGAGCAGCGCGCACACGGCCTGCGCCACCTGCAGGTTGCTGCGTTCCTGGCCGGCGCCGATGTGATAGACCTGGCCGGGCTCGCCGGCTTCGAGCACCCGCCGCAAGCCCGCGCAGTGGTCGTCCACGTACAGCCAGTCGCGTACGTGAGAGCCGTCGCCGTACAGGGGCAGTGGCCGGCCCGCCAGCGCCTGGTGGATCAGCAGCGGAATCAGCTTTTCGGGAAACTGGCGCGGGCCGTAGTTATTGGGGCAGTGCGTGGTCAGCACCGGCAGGCCGTAGGTGTGGCGGTAGGCGCGCACCAGATGGTCGCCGGCGGCCTTGCTGGCCGAATAGGGGTTGTTGGGCCGGTACGGGTCGCCTTCGGCGAATGGCGGAGCCTGCGGCTCGAGTGAGCCGTAGACCTCGTCGGTGGACACCTGCACATAGCGAAAGCCCGCCCGCGCCGGCCCGTCGAGCGCCTGCCAATGGGCGCGCACTGCTTCCAGCAGCTGGAACGTGCCCGTGACGTTGGTGTGGATGAAGGCGTCGGGCCCGCGGATGGCGCGGTCGACATGTGATTCGGCGGCGAAATTCAGCACCGCGCGCGGCTGGTGGGTTTGCAGCAGCGCGGCCACCAGGGCGTTGTCGGCGATGTCGCCGCGCACCAGCAGGTGGCGGGCATCGCCCTTCAGGCTGTCCAGATTGCCGGCGTGGCCGGCGTAGGTCAGTTTGTCCAGGTTGATGACGGGTTCATCGGTATGGTCCAGCCAGGCCAGCACGAAGTTCGAACCGATGAAGCCGGCGCCGCCGGTGACGAGAATGCTCATGGATTACGCTGGCGGGCAGCCGTTATGGCGCCTAGGGCTGCACCCGGGAATGCCGGCTGGTCCAGAAGACGTCGCCGGCGCCCTGTACGCCGTTCAGGTGGCGGGCCAGCACGAACATCAGGTCGGACAGGCGGTTCAGGTATTGGCGCACCGGGGCGTTGAGGGTTTCGTCGCGGCCCAGCGCCACCACCGAGCGTTCGGCCCGGCGCGCCACCGTGCGCGCCAGGTGGGCCAGCGCCGCGGCGCGGCAGCCGCCCGGCAGAATGAATTCGCGCAGCGGCGGCAGGGCGCCGTTGTAGTGGGCCAGGCGCTCGTCCAGGAAGGCCAGCTGGCTGGTATCCAGCGTGGTGTGGCCGGGAATGCACAGCTCGGCGCCCAGGTCGAACAAATCGTTCTGGATAACGCCCAGGTCGGCCTGCACGGCGTCGGGCAGTGTTTCGGTGCGCAACAGGCCGATGACGCTGTTCAGTTCGTCTACCTCGCCCAGCGCGGCGATGCGCGGTGTGTCTTTGCCGGTGCGGCTGCCGTCGCCCAGGCCGGTGGTGCCATCGTCGCCGGTGCGGGTGGCCACGGCGGAAAGTCGGTTGCCCATGCGCAGATGCCCTCGGGTCGTGGTTGCGTGAAGAAACAAAGCCTTAGTGTAGTGCCAGCGCCGGCTGGCGCGAACGCGCTATCCTGTGCATGTCTGCGCGGCGCCGGCATTGCCGGGCGCGGCGCGCCCAAGGAGCAATGCAATGCAGCATGCCTACAAAGCGGCGGCCGGCCTGCTGGCGGCGGCCGTGCTGGCCGGCGGGGCCGGCCTGCCCGTGCCCGCCCGGGCGGCCAGCCAGGAAGCGCCCGCCACCGCCAGCGCCAGCGGCGAAGTGCACCGGGTGGACGCGGCCGGCGGCAAGGTCACCATCAAACACGACAAGATCACGGCCCTGGACCTGCCCGCCATGACACTGGTATACCGGGCCGACCCAGCCCTGCTGGCCGGCATCAAGCCTGGCGACAAGGTGCGTTTCACGGCCACCCGCCGGGATGGCCGCTACGTGGTCACTGAAATCAGCAAGTAGGCGCGCGGCCGGCCGGCAAGCCGCTACAGTACGTAGCGCGCCAGGTCCTGGCTGCTGGCCGCTTCCGACAGCTGTGCGTCGACGTAGGCGGCATCGACGATGATGGTCTTGCCGCTGCTGGCGGTGGCGTCGAACGACAGCTCTTCCAGCAGTTTTTCCATGACCGTGTACAGGCGCCGCGCGCCGATGTTCTCGGTGCGCTCGTTCACGGAAAACGCCAGTTCGGCCAGGCGCTCGATGCCGTCGGGCTGGAAGTCGAGCCGCACGTCTTCGGTGGCCAGCAGCGCCGAGTACTGCTTGATCAGCGATGCGTCGGTGTCCGACAGGATGCGCACGAAGTCTTGCGCCGTCAGGGACTCGAGCTCGACGCGGATGGGAAAGCGCCCCTGCAGTTCGGGAATCAGGTCGGACGGCCGCGATAGGTGGAACGCGCCCGAGGCGATGAACAGGATGTGGTCGGTGCGCACCATGCCGTAGCGGGTGTTGACCGTGGTGCCTTCCACCAGCGGCAGCAGGTCGCGCTGCACGCCCTGGCGCGACACGTCGGCGCCGCCGCTTTCCTGGCGCGCGGCGATCTTGTCGATTTCATCGAGGAACACGATGCCGTTCTGCTCGACGTTGGCGATGGCGGCGGTGCGCAGGTCGTCTTCGTTGATGCGCTTGGCGGCTTCTTCTTCGACGATCAGTTTGAAGGCTTCTTTTACCTTCATTTTCTTGGGCTTTTTCTTGTCGCGCGCCAGCCCGGCGAACATGCCGCGCAGCTGCTCGGCCATTTCTTCCATGCCGGGCGGAGTCATGACGTCCATTTGCGGCACGGGCTGGGCGATTTCGATCTCGATTTCCAGGTCGTCGCACTTGCCCTCGCGCAGCCGCTTGCGGAACGTCTGGCGGGCGCTGCCGTCTTCGCTGCGCTCGGGTTCGCCCGAGGCGCTGCGGGACGGCGGCACCAGGGCGTCCAGGATGCGGTCTTCGGCGGCGTCTTCGGCCTGGGTGCGGACGCGGCGCATTTCGAGTTCGCGCGTCTGCTTGATGGAATATTCGGTCAGGTCGCGGATGATGGTGTCGACATCGCGGCCCACGTAGCCCACTTCGGTGAACTTGGTGGCTTCGATCTTGATGAAGGGCGCGTTGGCCAGCTTGGCCAGGCGGCGGGCGATTTCGGTCTTGCCCACGCCGGTGGGGCCGATCATCAGGATGTTCTTGGGGTGGATTTCATGGCGCAGAGGCTCTTCGACCTGCTGGCGCCGCCAGCGGTTGCGCAATGCCACGGCCACCGCGCGCTTGGCGCGGTTCTGGCCGATGATGTACTTGTCGAGTTCGGAGACGATTTCCCCGGGGGTCATGGTGGATGCGGACATGTGCGGAATCCTTGCTGCGGCCGGCCTGGGGCGGCTGCTTATTCGCCCAGCGTTTCGATGACGTGGTTCTGGTTGGTGTAGATGCAGATATCGCCGGCGATTTCCAGCGACTGCTTGACGATGTCTTGCGGCGGCAGCTCGGTGTTGCGCAGCAGCGCCAGCGCGGCCGACTGGGCGTAGGCGCCGCCCGAGCCGATGGCCGCCAGGCCGTGCTCGGGCTCGAGCACATCGCCGTTGCCGGTCAGCACCAGGGTGTGTTCGGCGTCGGCCACGATCAGCATGGCTTCCAGGCGGCGCAGCACGCGGTCGGTGCGCCAGTCGCGCGTCAGTTCGACGGCGGCGCGCATCAAGTGGCCCTGGTGCTTTTCGAGCTTGGCCTCGAAGCGTTCCTGCAGGGTGAAGGCGTCGGCCGTGGCGCCGGCGAAGCCGGCCAGGATCTTGTCGTGGTACAGGCGGCGGATTTTGCGGGCCGTGCCCTTGATGACAATGTTGCCCAGGGTGACCTGGCCATCGCCGCCCAGCGCGACACGGTTGCCGCGGCGCACGCAGACGATGGTGGTGGCGTGAAATTGTTCCATGCGTTCCTTCCTTTGAAGGCCCTAGTTGAGGGCAAAGCGCCGGTTTTCAAGCTGCGGCGCGGCGGCCCGCAATCATCATTATCCTCTGCGCGAAACAAATAAAAAGGGCCGCTGCGGAAATCCGGAGCGGCCCTGGCAAGGCGGATGATCAAGCGGGGACGGAATCAGTCCCCGTAGAGTTTCTGGCGCATTTCACGCCGTTCCTGGGCTTCCAGCGACAGGGTAGCGGTGGGGCGGGCCAGCAGGCGGGGGATGCCGATGGGTTCGCCGGTTTCTTCGCACCAGCCATATTCGCCGCTGTCGATGCGGGCAATGGACTGTTGCACTTTTTTCAGCAGCTTGCGTTCGCGGTCGCGGGTGCGCAGTTCGAGGGCATGCTCTTCTTCGATGGTGGCGCGGTCGGCGGGGTCGGGCACGAATTGCGTTTCGCGCAGGTGCTCGGTGGTTTCGCCGGCATTGGCCAGGATGTCTTGTTCGAGTTGCTTGAGCCGTTCTTTGAAGAACGCCAGCTGGCGATCGTTCATGTAGTCCGATTCGGGCATGGCCAGCAATTCTTCTTCGCTGGGCAGATCAATCGCCGTATCGCTCGTCGACTTGCTTGATTTTTTGGTTGCTGCCTTGGTAGCCATGAAAACACTCCACTATGAATCGATCCTGGCGCGACGCGCGCGTCGGGACTGCGGCGTCAGCCCGCCAGGCACTGCTCCAAGCCCCGGGTGAAAATTTCCTGGGGCAGCTTGCGTCCGATGAAGACCATTTTGGTGGATGGCTTTTCGGCCGCGGTCCACGGCTTGCCGGGTTCGGCACCCATCATCATGTGCACGCCCTGGAAGAGCATGCGGCGATTGATGCCTTTCATGTACAGGATGCCTTTGTAGCGCATCAGGTCGGGACCATAAACCTGTACCACGCCGCCCAGGAATTCTTCCAGCCGCGCGGGATCGAACGGCTTGTTGGAACGGAAGACGAACGCGCCGATTTCGTCGTCGTGATGATGATGGTGATGATGTTCGTGGTGGCAATGATCCCCGCATTCGCCTTCGTGGTCATGATCATGGTCGTGATCATGGTCGTGGGCATGGCTGTGCGCCGCGTCGGGGTGCTCGTCGGCCAGGAAGTCCGGGTCGATGTCGAGAATGGAATTCAGGTTGAAGCCGCTGATGTCGATGATGGACTTCAGGTCGGCGTCGCCGAAGTTCACCGGCGAGATCGGGGCGCGCGGGTTGATGCGCACCAGCCGCGCGCGCAGCGCTTCGTAGTCGGCTTCGTTGACCAGGTCTTTTTTCGAGACCAGGATGCGGTCGGCGAACCCGACCTGCTTCTGGGCTTCGGATTGCGCGTCGAGCGTGGCCATGCCGTGCTTGGCGTCGACCACCGTGACAACCGCGTCCAGGCGGTAGTACTCGGCGATTTCGTCGTCCATGAAGAACGTCTGGCACACCGGGCCGGGGTTGGCCATGCCGGTGGTTTCCAGGATGACGCGCTCGAAGTTCAACTGCCCCGCCTGGCGCTTGGCGCGCAGGTCGGCCAGGGTGCGCATCAGGTCGCCGCGCACGGTGCAGCATACGCAGCCGTTGCTGAGCTCGATGATTTCTTCCTGGCTGTCTTGCACCAGCAGGTCGTTGTCGATGCTTTCGGGCCCGAACTCGTTTTCGATGACGGCGACGCGGCGGCCGTGGAATTCGGTGAGGATGCGCTTGAGCAGGGTGGTCTTGCCCGCACCGAGAAAGCCGGTGAGGATGGTGACGGGAACCATTTTGTCCAAACTGCGCTGGGTATTCATGGCAAGGCGGCAAGCTGAATGCCTGGGGCGCACGGGGCGCCGCTCGGGCGTAGACGACAGGCGGCCACTGCTGCGGCCGGACGCAGGATTACAGCACAGTCGGGGCGGGGGGGCAAACCCCGGGCCTACCCCAGCAGGAATTTCCGGAGAAGCCGGAAAAACAGCGCCGTAATCCGATAGATACGGTTATATGGGGATGGATTGCGGCATATCAAGATACACCGTACGGCTGGGATGGCTGCGGCACGCAGCGGCGTCAGCGCACTGCCGGGCCTGGCGCCTGAATCGGATTGCGCCTTAGTGATTGCGCCTTAGTGCGAGTGGCCGTGATGATGGCCCGCGGCGGATGATTTCTGCTGGCACTGCGGGCACAGCGCGCGGATTTCGGTTTCGTGGGTGGCCAGCGCAAAGCCGGTGCGGGCCACGCGTTCGGCCAGCTGCCGGCTCATGGCCGGGTCGCTGACTTCGGCGACGGCGCCGCAGCCCGTGCACACCACCAGCAGGTCGTGCGGCGCGCCGGCCGCGTCGTGGCAGGCCGTCCAGGCATTGACCGCATCCAGCCGGTGGATCAGGCCTTCGTCCATCAGGAAATCAAGGGCGCGGTACACGGTAGGAGGCGCGGCGCCCGGATGCACGGCGCGCATGGCGTCGAGCAATTCGTAGGCTTTCAGGCTGCGGCCGTGGCGCAGCAGCAGTTCCAGCACCTTGCGGCGGATCGGTGTGAGCCGGCGGCCGCGCTGCGCGCACAGCGATTCGGCGATGCTGAGCTGGTCGCCGACGGGGTCGGCGCGTGAGGGGCGGGACGAAGTGGACATCGGGATGCGGACGGCCGGGCAGGGACGATTCCGCGAAGGTATCAGAAAACGCCGCCGGCAGGGGCGGGCGAGGTTTTATCGTATTTGTTATGATATAACATATCCTGATCAGACGGCCGGCCTCCCGATCGGCCTGATTCTATTTCGTGCCTGTATGTCTCATATTGTTTCGGTGATAAGCACCCGCCCCGGCCGTTCGGCCTTGCGCGCTTCGGCGGGGGCCCGGTTGGGCGTTGCACTGGCCGCCGTACTGGCGCTGTGGGCCCTGACCGGCTGGGCGCTGGGCTGGTGGGGGCCGGCATGACGGACCTGTCCGAATCCGCTGCAGAGATCGACTTGCGCGGCGCGGCCTTCGGCTGGCGCGGCCGCGCGGCGGTGCGGGCCGTATCGGGCAGTTTCGCGCGCGGCTCGATGACGGCGGTGGCCGGGCCGAACGGCGCCGGCAAATCGACCCTGATCAAGGGCATCATGGGGCTGCTGCGGCCTTTGTCCGGCAGCGTGCACATCGCCGGCGCCGGGCGCCGCCGCCTGGCCTGGCTGCCCCAGGCGGCCGAACTGGACCGCACCTTTCCCATTACCGTGCTGGACATGGTGGCCCTGGGCGCCTGGCGCCGCGTAGGGCCGTGGCGGCGCTTCGGCGCGGTTGAAACCGCCAGGGTGTGGCAGGCGCTCGAGGCGGTCGGGCTGGCTGCCGAAGCCGGCCGGCTGGTGGGGGCCTTGTCGGGCGGGCAGATGCAGCGGGCGCTGTTTGCCCGCCTGCTGCTGCAGGATGCACAGGTCTTGCTGCTGGACGAGCCGCTTGCCGCGGTGGACAGCCACACCGCCGACACCTTGATGCAGCTGCTGTGCGCCTGGCACCGGGAGGGGCGCACGGTGGTGGCCGTGCTGCACGACCTGGCGCTGGTGCGCCGGTATTTCGGGCAGACCCTGCTGCTAGCCGGCCGGCAGGTGGCCTGGGGCCCGACGGCCGAGGTGCTGACCCCCGCCAACCTGGCCGCCGCGCGCGGCGCGCGCGAGGAATGGGCATGAGCCCGCTGGATTGGGCGGTGGCCCCGTTCGCCGACTACGGCTTCATGCGCCGCGCCCTGGCCGGCACGTCGGCCGCGGCGCTGGGCGCGGCGCCGCTGGGCGTGTTCCTGGTATTGCGGCGCATGAGCCTGATGGGCGATGCCATGTCGCACGCGATCCTGCCCGGCGTGGCGGCGGGCTTCCTGCTGTCCGGCCTGTCGCTGGGCGCCATGCTGCTGGGCGGCCTGGCCACCGGGCTGGCCGTGGCGCTGCTGGCGGGCCTGGTGGCGCGGCTGACGCCGCTGCGCGAAGACGCCAGCTTCGCCGCGTTCTACCTGATATCGCTGGGCCTGGGCGTGCTGCTGGTGTCGGTGCGCGGTTCGAATATGGATCTGTTGCACGTGCTGTTCGGCACCGTGCTGGGTTTGGACGACGCGGCCCTGCTGCTGATTACCGGCGCCGCCAGCGCCACGCTGCTGGCCATGGCGGCGCTGTACCGGCTGCTGGCGGCCGAATGCCTGGACCCGGGTTTCCTGCGCGCCAGCGGCGGGGGCGGCACGCTGGCGCACATGGCCTTCCTGGTGCTGGTGGTGGTGAACCTGGTGGCGGGCTTCCAGGTGCTGGGCACCCTGATGGTGGTGGGCATGATGATGCTGCCGGCCGCGGCGGCGCGCTTCTGGGTGTCGGGAGTGGCGACCCAGATCGTATTGGCCGCGGCGCTGGGCGTGGCCGCCGGCGTGGCCGGCCTGCTGGTTTCGTATCACGGCAACCTGCCGGCCTCGCCCGCCATCATCCTGGCGGCCGGCGTGGTGTACCTGGCTTCTGTCGCCTGCGGCCCGCAGGGCGGACTGCTGCACGGCCTGGCCAGACATGGGCGAGGGCAGTGAAAGCGCGCCTTCGAACCAGGTGTCAGGCACCTGCGGAGCCTGACACCTGAATCCGAGCCGACAAAAAGGAGCAGGACCATGCATGGAATTTTTGCCGCGCAATCGCGGCGCCGCATATTGATGATGCTGACCCTGGGCGCGGCCTGCGTGTCCGCGCCCGTGGCGGGGCGCGCCGCGCAGCCCGTGCAGGTGGTGGCCACCTTCTCGGTGCTGGGCGACATGGCCCGCGAGATTGGCGGGCCGGATGTCGCGGTGGCCACGCTGGTGGGCCCCGACGGCGATGCACATGAATACGAACCCACGCCGCAGGCCGCGCGGCAGCTGGCCGGCGCGGCCGTGCTGATCGAGAACGGCCTGGGTTTCGAGACTTGGCTGCCGCGCCTGGTGAAGGCGGCCGGCTTCAGCGGGCGCGCCGTGGTGGCCTCGCAGGGCATCGTGCCGCGCAAGCTGGCCGCGCAAGAGCGCGAAGCCGTCCATGATCATGGCCACGACCACGACCACGACCACGACCACGCCGATGGCCGCGGCGACGACGCCGCGGCTCACCACCATCACGGCGACCTGGACCCGCATGCCTGGCAAAGCCTGGCCAACGGCGCCGTGTATGCCCGCAACATCGCCGCGGGCCTGGCCGCAGCCGATCCGGAACATGCCGCGGCCTATCGCCAGCGGGCGCAGGCCTATATCGCGCGCATCGACGCCCTGGATGCGCAGATCCGCAAGACCTTCGCCGGCATTCCGCCGGCGCGCCGGCAGGTGGTGACCTCGCACGACGCCTTCGGCTATTTCGGCGATGCCTATGGCGTGCGCTTTATTGCGGTGGCCGGGTTTTCCACCGACGCCGAGCCGTCGGCCGCCGACATGGCGCGCATCATCGAGCAGGTCCGGCGCGAGCGCGTGCCGGCCGTGTTTGTCGAGAACATCACCAGCCCGGCGCTGGTGCGGCAGATTGCGCGCGAAACCGGCGCCCGGGTGGGTGGTACGCTTTATTCCGATGCCCTGGCGCCGTCCGGAAACCCGGCCGCCACCTATCTGGGGATGTTCGAATGGAACACGCGCCAGCTGTCCGCTGCCTTGCAGCCGCAATAATCATGGCCTGCGCCGCGCCGGCGGCGCGAGCCCATCCACACATGTGGATCGATGCCCGCGCCCGCATCGCGTTCGATGCGCAGGGCCGCATTGCCGCCATCGAGCAGGACTGGCTGTTCGACGAAATGTTCGGCGCTTACACCACCCAGGGCCTGGAAAGGGGCCCCGACGGCAGCCTGCCGGCCGCGACCCTGCAGGGCATGGCGCGCGACTGGATGAGCGCGCTGGGCGAGCCGGTGTCGCACTATTTCACGCGCGTGGCGGTCAACGGCAAGACCCTGGCCTTTGCCGCGCCGCGCGACGCCGCGGTGCGCTGGAATCCGCAAGACCAGCGCCTGACCCTGTCGTTCACGCTGCCGCTGGCCCAGCCGGTGGCGCCGGACCGGCAGGGGGTGCGGATCGATATCTACGACCCCACTTATTTCGTGGCCTATGCCTTCGACGCGCCGGGCGCCGTGGCGCTGGCCGACGCGCCCGCGGGCTGCACCCAGGCCTACCAGCCGCCGCGTGAACTCGACTGGCAGACCATGCAGCAGCTGGCTGCCATTCCCGCCGATCCCGACGCTCTGCCCGAAGAGTTGTTCGCCATTACCAAGGGCTTGACCCACCGCATCGAGGTGGCGTGCCGATGAGGCCTCCGTGCTGGCTGCTGTTGCTGCCGCTGCTGCTGCTTCCGCAGGCGGCCTGGGCGCAGGGCGCGCATCCGTTCGGCGTGCCCGAGAGCGGCGGCGGCCTGGCCGGCCCGGACTGGCTGGCCGCGCTGTTCGGCCAGGTGTCGGCCTGGCAGAGCCATTTCTATCGGCAACTGACCGGCGCCGTGCGCGCCTGGCAGGCCGACGGCGCGGCCGCCTGGGGCCTGCTGGCCCTGTCGTTCGTGTATGGCGTGTTCCATGCGCTGGGCCCGGGCCATGGCAAGGCGGTCATCGCTTCATACGTGCTGGCCAATCGCCAGACTGCGCGCAACGGCGCGCTGCTGGCCCTGCTGTCGGCGCTGCTGCAGGCGCTGGTGGCGATCACCCTGGTCACGGTGCTGGCATGGCTGCTCAACGCCACGGCCCCGGCCATGAACCGCGCCACGCGCTGGCTGGAAACGGTTTCCTACGCGCTGATCGCGGCCCTGGGGGCATGGCTGGTGTGGCAGAAAGCCGTGCGGCCATGGCTGCAGCGCGTCCGCCATGCCCATGGCGGCCACGGGCATGATGCGCATGTCCATGGACACGCGCACGCCCATCAACACGAACACGGGCATGCCGATGCGCATCATCACGCCGCCTGCGGCTGCGGGCATGCGCATGCCCCGGCCGCCGAGCAGGTGACCGGCCCGCTGGAATGGCGCAAGGCCGTCTCGGCCATCCTGGCCATGGGCCTGCGCCCCTGCAGCGGCGCCTTGATCGTGCTGGTGTTTGCCCTGTCGCAGGGCTTTTTCGCGGCGGGTATCGCCGCGGCCCTGGCCATGGGGCTGGGCACCGGCCTGACCGTGGCAGCCCTGGCCGTTCTGGCGGTGCTGGCCGGTGGGGCCGCCACGCGCTTCGGCGCCCGCCTGTCGGCCCAATGGGCCGCCCGCCTGCGCGTGCTGCTCGAGGCCGCCGCGGCGCTGTGCATTCTGTTGCTGGGCCTGCTGCTGCTGGGCGGGCAGATGGCCGGGCCGGCCTGAACCGCCTGCCATTGCGGCCGGGCGCAGGGTTGGCCTCAGGTGGCTCCAGGCGTCTGAAGTGAAAGTCCCACCCCCGAAGCGCTGCGCGCGTTCCACCTCGCGGCTGGCAGGCCGCTCGGATTCGCCAGGCATGGAACAGTCCTCAAGGACTGTTCCCTGTCCGGGCTCATCCCCCTCAAGGGGGCGACGCTGGCGGACCGGCAAAGCCGGATCCGCGGCGTCCCCGATCGGGCTGCACCTGCTTTCATTCCGGGCGGGTCGCGTAATGCGCGGTGAAACACTGACACCCTTCGGGAGTCAGACACCTTGTATCGTGGTGCCCGTGGTGATTAGCTATCACCACTGCGGATCCGGTGAGCTTGTTCAGACACCCAAAGCTTGGACTTTGCCGGTTAGATGAAGCCCCGGATCCGCCCTCTGTAAGCCAACTGGACACTAGATGGTCCTGCGATACCGGTGCTGGGCGGCGGTTCGAATTCAACTATCGCAGGCCCGGACGACGTGGGACGGGGCTAGAACGCAAACCCCAAAACGCAATATCCACAGATGCATGCGGCTAATAGCCAGGAAATCACCGGATCGGCCATAAGGTGTCTGGCGGGGCCCGCCATCCGCAGGTCGAGGATGCGCCCTGATTTGATATGTTATATCATTCGCTAGTTTTGAAATGATATAACATTAATGGGAAGGGAAATGCAGATCAGACCGCTACCGCTGGCCGCGGCACTTTCACTGGGGCTGGCCCCCGCGGCGCAGGCTCAGCAGGCCGGTACGGCCCAGGCGCAGCAGACGCCCACGCTGGCGCCGATTACCGTGTCGGCCAGCCCGCTGGGCCTGGACCCGGACAGCATGGCGCTGCCGGCCCTGGTGCTGGGGGGCGACGCCTTGATTGAACGCCGCCAGGACACCTTGGGCGATACCCTGGACGGCATGCCCGGCATCCACTCGGACACGTTCGGCGGCGGCGCCAGCCGCCCCGTGATCCGCGGCCAGACCGCGCCGCGCGTGAAGGTGCTGTCCGACGGATCGGAGCTGATGGATGCCTCGAACATTTCGCCCGATCACGCAGTTACCGCCGAGCCGCTGCTGGCTGAGCGCATCGAAGTGCTGCGCGGCCCCGCCACGCTGCTGTACGGCGGCGGCGCGATCGGCGGCGTGGTCAATGTGCTGGACCGCAAGATTCCCACCGCCGTGCCGGAAAAGGGCGTAGAGGCCGAAGCCGAGGTGCGCGGCGCCACCGGCACCGGCGAACGCGCGGGCACCGTGGGCATCACCGCGGGCACGGGCGAATTCGCCGTGCGCGTCGAAGGCCTGAAGCGCAGGTCAGACGACTACAAGGTGCCCGACTGGCCCGGCGGCGAACTGGAAGGCTCGTATAGCAAGTCTTCGCAAGGTACGGTGGGCCTGTCGTGGGTAACGCCGCGCGGCTATGTGGGCGTGGCCTATACCTACCTGGAAAGCGAGTACGGCCTGCCCGGGCACAATCACGAGTACGAAGGCTGCCATCCGCACGGCACCCACCTGCATTGCGGCGGGCACGACCACGGCCATGGCGGCCATGACGACCACGACCATGACCACGAGCATGAAGAGGAAGACCCGCCCTATGTGAAGCTGCGCAGCAATCGGGTCGACCTGCGCGCGGAATACACCGAACCTTTCGCGGGCTTCGAGAAAATCCGCTTTCGCGGCGGGCTGACCGACTACCAGCACCAGGAAATCGAAGGCGGTGAAGTGGGCACCACCTTCAAGAACCGCGGCTATGACGCCCGCCTGGAGCTCGAACACAAGCCTCTGTACGGATGGCGCGGGGTGGTGGGCATCCAGAACGCTTTCAGCGATTTCAGTGCCGATGGCGAAGAAGCGTTCCTGCCGCGCAGCGACACCCGTTCCATGGGCATCTTCCTGCTGGAAGAATACAAGCTGGCCGACTGGCGCTTCGAGCTCGGCGCGCGCCAGGACTGGCAGCGCATTTCGCCCGAAGGCGATCACCCCCGCTCGAACCAGTCGGGCACGTCGCTGTCGGCTTCGGCCATCTGGGACTTTGCGCCCCAGTATTCCATTGCGCTGTCGCTGTCGCGTTCGCAGCGCCTGCCCTCGGCGCAAGAGCTGTATGCCGATGGCGTGCACCTGGCCACCAATACGTATGAAATCGGCAATCCCGACCTGGGCAAAGAGACGTCGCGCAATATCGACCTGACGCTGCGCAAGCACGAGGGCGACACTACCTTCAGCTTGAGCGCGTTCCACAACCGGGTGAAGAACTACATCTACGCCAACACGCTGGACCAGTTCGAAGACTTCCGCCTGATCGAATATACGCAGCGCGATGCCGAATTCACCGGGCTGGAAGGCGAGCTGCGCCACCAGTTCACCAAGGTGTTCTCGGCCGCCGTGTTCGGCGATTATGTGCGCGGCAAGCTGACGGGCGGCGGTGGCAACCTGCCGCGCATCCCGGCCGCGCGGCTGGGTGTGCGGGCCGACGCCAAGTGGCGCCAGTGGTCGGGCGGCGTGGAATACGCGCACGTGTTCCGCCAGAACGACATCGCCTCTTACGAATCCGGCACGCCCGGTTATGACATGGTCAACGCCGTGGTCAGCTACCGCGGCGGGCTGGGCGCGGACGCCGGCTACGAGATCTACGTGCGCGGCACCAACCTGCTGGACAAGCTGGCCTACAACCACGCGTCGTTCATTTCCAAGGTGGCGCCGCTGCCGGGCCGCAGCGTGCTGCTGGGCGTGCGCGTAACGTACTGAAGGCGCGCCGCGCTACGATTTGCGCCCGGCGCGCGGGTGCGCCTGGTCGTAAGCCTTGGCCAAGTGCTGGAAGTCGAGCCGGGTGTAGATCTGCGTGGTCGAGATGTTGGCGTGGCCCAGCATTTCCTGCACGGCCCGCAAGTCTTGCGCGGACTGCAGCACGTGGCTGGCGAAGCTGTGGCGCAGGACGTGCGGGTGCACATGGGCCGGCAGGCCGGCGGCCTGCGCCAGCTTGGCCAGCTGCAACTGCACCACACGCGGCGCGATGCGCCGGCCGCGCGCGCCCACGAACAGCGCCGCGGCATCGGCAGGGGGCGCGGCGGCCGCGGCCAGCTGGGGGCGTGCTTCGATCCAGCGCGCCAGGGCGGCCAGCGCGGCCTGGCCCACCGGCACCGTGCGGCGCTTGCCGCCCTTGCCCAGCACCACGACTTCGGCATCGGCCAGGTTCAGCCAGCTGCGTGATTCGTAGCCGGCCGCGCGCTCGTAGCGCAGGTCCAGCCCCACCAGTTCGGACAGGCGCAGGCCGCTGGAATACAGCAGTTCGAACATGGCGCGGTCGCGCAGGCCGGCCGGGTCGGTGGCCAGCCGGGCGGTGGCGTGGTCGAGCAGCGACTGCGCCTGTTCTACCGACAGCGCCTTGGGCAGGCCGCGCGCGGCCTTGGGGGCGCGCACGCCGGCCACCGGGTTGCCGGCCAGCCCGGCGCTGGGCGCCCACCATTGATAAAAGCCGCGCCAGGCCGCCAGCGTGCGCGCCAGGCTGCGCGGCCCCAGGCCCTGCGCGTGCAGGCGCGCCATGAACTGGCGGATGTGGCCGTTGGACAATTGTTCGAGCGGCAGATGCGCCGCCTGCGCCAGCATGGCCAGCTGGCGCAGGTCGCGCCGGTAGGCGTCCAGGGTGTGAGGGGAATAGCGCCGATGGGCCCGCAGGTGCTGCAGCCAGGCATCCAGGGCCTGCGGCAGCGTGTCGGGCGGGGTGGGGTCGGCGGGATTCATGGGAATGGAAGGCGGCCTGCCGGCCGCCGCCCTAGCTTTGCGCGGCGGGCGCGGCCAGCCGGCGCAGCGTGGCCGACGCCAGGCGGCCGATGGCTTCGAGGAACACCGTGCCCATCTCGGGGCTGAAACGGTCGGGGTCGTCGGAGCCCAGTACCAGCAGGCCGACGCTGGGCTGGTCGGGGTCCAGCCGCAGCGGCACCAGGGCCAGCGACTGCGGCTTGGCATCGAGCCAGCCGGCGGCTTCGAACTCGGTGTCGGGGCCGCAATAGGGCGCCTTCAGGCTGTCGGCGAAAGCCCGCACGTCGGCCGACACCGGCTCGCCGTAGCCCGAAGGCGGCTGGCCGGCCAGGTTCCACAGGCGCAGCGCCACGTGGTTCAGGTCGAACTGCTGGGCCAGGCCCAGGGCGATTTCGCCGGGCAGGTGCTGCGGCTCGGGTTCGCCCAGCAGGCGGCAGCACCATTGCGACACGCGTTCGCCGATGGCTTCGTTCGAGTCGGCGTGGTGGGCCAGTTCGTTCAGGCGCCATTCGAGTTCGCGGTTGCGTTCGCGCAGCGTGAGGATCTGCCGTTCGCCCAGCGAAATGGCGCGCGCGCCGTGCGGATGCGGCACCTGCAGGGTGGCGAAGATTTCGGCGTGCTGGTCGAAGAAATCGGGATTGTTCTGCAGGAAATCCGCGATGTCCTGGGCGGTGAAAGCGGTATCGGTCATGAGTGGCTATCGGCCGAGGGCCATGGAAAAAACCAGTTTGTCGATGTCGACCTGGCCTGTGAAGACAGAGGTTGCCGGGCCGGTCATGCGCAGGCGTTCGCCGTTCCAGTCGACGGTAAGCGTGCCGCCGTGCGTGTGCACGCGCACGGGCGAGTCGAGCAGGCCGCGCCGGATACCGGCGGCCACCGCGGCGCAGGCGCCGGTGCCGCAGGCCAGGGTTTCGCCGGCGCCGCGCTCGTAGACGCGCAGGCGGATGGCGTGGCGGTCGAGCACTTGCATGAAGCCGGCGTTCACGCGCCGCGCAAAGCGCGGGTGGCGTTCGACCAGCGGGCCGATGGCCGCCACCGGCGCGGTGTCGACGTCATCGACCTGCTGCACGGCATGCGGATTGGAAATGGCTACGGCCGACACCTGCACGCTGCGCGGCAGGCCGGCGGGGGCATCGGGCAGGTCGAGCTGCCATAGGGTGTCGTCGCCCTGCGCCGTAGAAGCCAGCCCGGCGGTGTCGAATGGCAGGGCAGCGGGGTCGAAGCGCGTGACGCCCATGTCGACGGTGACTTGCTCGTCGTCGCCTTCGTCCAGCACCAGGATGCCGGTGGCGATTTCGGCGCGCAGCGGATTGCGGCTGGACAGGCGCTGTTCGTGCACGAAGCGTACGAAGCAGCGCGCGCCGTTGCCGCAATGTTCGACCTCGGAGCCGTCGGCGTTGAAGATGCGGTAGCGGAAGTCGGCGTCGGGGTGGGTGGCGGGTTCGACCAGCAGGATCTGGTCGGCGCCGACGCCGAAATGCCGGTCGGCCAGGGCACGCGCGCGCTCGGGCGTCATGGCGATGGTTTGGCGCACGCCGTCGAGCACGACGAAGTCGTTGCCGGCGCCATGCATTTTGGTGAAGTTCCAGATCATCGGTCGATTATCGCCCATTACGGCGCGGCAGTGGCGGGGGCGCGGCTTGCCGGCGGCCCCCTGCTAATAGAACTTGGCTTCGCCCAGCGGGCGTGTCTTGAAGCGCCGGTGCACCCAGTAATACTGGCTGGGGCAGCGCCGCACCCAGGACTCGATTTCGCGGTTCAGGCGCGCGGTGGCGTCTTCCAGCGAACCTTCGCCGGGAAAATCTTCCAGGGCCGGCAGCACGTCGACGTGGTAGCGGCCGGTGGCCGGGTCCCAGAAGTCGACGACGGGCAACACGGCGGCGTCCCATTTGCGGGCCAGCTGGGCGGTGGCGAGCAGCGTGGCGGCCGGCACGCCGAAAAACGGCACGAACACCGCGCCGCTGCGGCCGAAATCCATATCAGGCAGGTAGTACACGGGGCGCGGCGCCCGCAGGTGGCGGATCAGCTCGCGCACGCCGTCTTTGCGGCTGACCAGGAAGACTTCGTTGAAGCGCGCCCGGCCATCGCGCACGATGGTGTCGACCGCTGGGTCGCTTTGCGGGGTGTACATGGTGGCGCTGCTGGGCACTTCCATGGTCAGGCGGGTGGCCGCGGCATCCAGCGCCACGAAATGCGGCGCCAGCAGAAGCACGGGGCGGCCCTGCGCGATCAGCGCGTTGATGCGGTCGGCACCGTTCTGCGTAACCAGGTGGCGGACGGCGTCGGGGGTGCCGTACCACAGCACGCCGCGATCGACGATGGTTTGCGCCAGGGCGCGGAAGTGTTCGCGCAGCCAGCGTTCGCGCACGGCCTCGGGCTGGTCGGGAAAGCACAGCCGCAGGTTCAGGCGCACGATGCGCGCGCGCGAGCGGGCCAGCTTCGGAGTCAGCCAGCCCAGCGCCGCGCCGATGCGCTGGCGCGTGGCCGGACGCATGCGGCCGAACCATGCGAACAGCGCGGCCAGGGCGCGCGTCTTGAGATCAGTCATGGGCAGGGGCGTCGGAAGATGTGGAAGGCGGCATGGCCGGCGCCGGCGGGGCGCCGCGCGGAGTCTTGTAGCGGTTGTAGCCCCACAGGTACTGATGCGGAATGCGCCGTATCAATTGTTCCATGGTGGCGTTGAACAGCGCTGCCTGGCCCTGCGGATCGGCCGGCAGGGGCTCGGGTACGCGCATGAAATGCACGCGCCAGCCGCGCCCGCGCGGCAGGCGTTCGCCCGCCACCACGATGACGGCCGCCTGCGTCTGCGCCGCCAGCTTGCCCGGCAGCGTCATGGTGTAGGCCATGCGGCCGAAGAACGGCGCCCATACGCCTTCGCCTTCGCCGGGCGCCTGGTCGGGCAGCAGCCCCACCGCTTCACCGCGGCGCAGCGCACGCACGAACTCGCGCACTCCCTGCATATTGGCCGGCACCGCCTTCACGCGCGTGGTGTTGCGCGCCGTATCCAGCAGGGGCGCCAGCGCACTGATGCGCGGCGGCCGGAACATTACGGTCAGGGGCATATCGTAGGTCGTGGCCAGGTAGCGCGCGGTGATCTCGAAGCAGCCCAGATGCGGGGTCAGGAACAGGATGCCGCGGCCTTCCGCCTGGGCCGCGTCGACCACGGGCAGGTCATCGGACACGGTTCTGGACAGGCTTTCGGCATTGCGGAACCACACCTTGGGCATTTCCAGGATCATGGCGCCGGTTTCGGCGGCCGCGCGCCGCGCGAAGGCGGCGCCGGGGTAGCCGGCCTGGGCCGCGTTGGCCCGCAGCCGCTGCCGGTAGCGGCCCGGGCAGGCGTAGACCAGCAGGCCCAGCAGCCGCCCGGCTGCGTGCAGCAGCGGCAGGGGAAGCAGGGCAACGGCGCGGAACAGGACAAGCAGCATGCGGCAGGGGGGTAATGAAGGAGGGCGGGCGCCGGATATATCTATAGATTCAGGCGGATCTGCATGAAGCGGGCATTTTCGCCTAAAATGGCCCGGTCGCCGAGTTAACCGACAACTTGCGGGGCGACGCCCGGGGCGCGGCACGCGTTTCAGGCAAAATCCGCTAAAGCGTCGCGCCCAGATCGTCACAGGCAGGTTCAGATCCGGGGCGCAGCGCGCCTCGTTAAACCTGTGTGCCGGCCCAGCCGGTTTCGTAAGGACGCATCCGTGGCCAACAACGATTTTCTCTTCACTTCAGAATCCGTCTCGGAAGGGCACCCGGACAAGGTCGCCGACCAGATCTCCGACGCCATCCTCGACGCCATCTTCACGCAAGACCCCAACGCCCGCGTGGCGGCTGAAACGCTGTGCAATACCGGGCTGGTGGTGCTGGCCGGTGAAATCACCACCACGGCCAATGTCGACTACATCCAGGTGGCGCGCGACACCATTCGCCGCATCGGCTACGACAACACGGATTACGGCATCGACTACAAGGGCTGCGCGGTGCTGGTCGCCTACGACAAGCAATCACCCGATATCGCCCAGGGCGTCGACCGCAAGTCCGAAGACTACCTGAACCAGGGCGCGGGCGACCAAGGCCTGATGTTCGGCTATGCCTGCGACGAAACCCCCGACCTGATGCCGGCCCCTATCTGGTACGCGCACCGCCTGGTGCAGCGCCAGAGCGAACTGCGCAAAGACGGCCGCCTGCCGTGGCTGCGTCCCGACGCCAAGTCGCAGGTCACGTTCCGCTACGTCGACGGCCGCCCGGCCGAGGTCGACACCGTGGTGCTGTCAACCCAGCACGCGCCCGAGATCTCGCAATCGGCCATCCACGAGGCCGTCATTGAAGACATCATCAAGCCCAGCTTCCCCGAAGGCCTGATCACGCCCAAGACCAAGTTCCTGGTGAACCCCACCGGCCGTTTCGTCATCGGCGGCCCGCAAGGCGACTGCGGCCTGACCGGCCGCAAGATCATCGTCGACACCTACGGCGGCGCCTGCCCGCACGGCGGCGGCGCCTTCTCGGGCAAAGACCCGTCCAAGGTCGACCGTTCGGCCGCCTACGCGGCCCGCTACGTGGCCAAGAACGTAGTGGCCGCCGGCCTGGCGCGCCAGTGCCAGGTACAGGTCAGCTACGCCATCGGCGTGGCCGAGCCCATCAACATCACGGTCTACACCGAAGGCACCGGCGTCATCCCCGACGAGCAGATCGCCAAGCTGGTGCGCGAGCACTTCGACCTGCGCCCCAAGGGTATCGTCAACATGCTCGACCTGCTGCGTCCCATCTATACCAAGACGGCGGCCTACGGCCATTTCGGCCGCGCCGAGCCCGAGTTTTCGTGGGAAGCCACCGACAAGGTCCAGGCACTGAAGCAAAGCGCCTGACACCGCTCGGCCTCGAAGGCCAAAGCAAAACCCCGCCCTTCGTGGCGGGGTTTTGCTTTGGCGGCCCCGATCAGGCCGGACGCCTGCGCGGAGCGGGCTTGGGCTGGATGCGGCTGATCACCTTCAGCGCCACGGCCGCGGTCAATTCCATGTGGCGCACGCAGGCGTTCCAGGCGGCCTGTTCGTCGTGGGCGTCGATCGCGTCGACGATCAATGACATTTCCTGGTGCGACTGCTTGGCCCGCCCCGGGCTGGTAATAGAGGTGGCGCGCAGCCGCGCGATGCGCCCGTGCATCAGGCGCAGGGTTTCGGCCAGGGTGGGGTTGTAGCAGCCTGCCAGCAGGGCCTCGTAGAAGGCTTCGATACTGGCCAGCTGGCCAGGCACGTCGCCGGTGTCGATGCGGGCCTGCAGCTGGTCGAGCGCGGCGCGCAGGGCGCGCCGTTCGGGCGCGGTGGCCATGGCGATGAAGTTCTTCGCCGCCAGGCCTTCCAGCACGCCGCGCACCTGGTAGATGTTGGCGGCTTCATCGGCCGTCAGGGTAGCCACCACCGAGCCCCGGTTGGGCGCGCTGTAGACGAAGCCTTCCATTTCGAGCTGCAGGATGGCCTCGCGCACCAGCGGCCGGCTGGCCTGCGTGAACTCGCAGATTTCCCGCTCGATCAACCGGGTGCCCGGCAGCAGCCGCCCGGACAGCATGGCATCGCGCAGCATGTCGGCAACCTGCGTGCGCTTGGGGGTTGCGGCGGCGCGGGCGGGTTCGGAATCGGCGGAAACAGTGGGCATCAGGCAGCGACCAGATCACAGGACTGCCAACTATACAGGCACGCTGTCTGGCAGGCATAGTCAATCAATGATGTTTGTTTTGTCAGACAAAATAGTATAAATTGTCATTCATAATCCACGATGACGCCGGGGGCTCTTGTGACGCAGGTTTTTTCCATCAACGACGCCATGCGCGAACTCAGCACCGCCGAGATCTCCGATGCGCTGGACTTTTTCCACCTGCCGGGCAGCGCGCTGGGCATCGGCTGCGTGGCGGGCGCGCCGCGCGTGCTGGGGCCGGCCTATACGGTGCGCTTCGCGCCCGTGGACACCACCGAAAAGGGCACCGTGGGCGATTTCATCGACGACGTGCCGGTGGGCGCGGTGGTGGTGCTGGACAACGGCGGCCGGGCCGATTGCACCGTATGGGGCGGCATCCTGAGCCGGCTGGCCAGCCAGCGGGGCGTGGGCGGCACGGTGATCAACGGCGTGTGCCGCGATACGGCCGAGGCCGATGCTTGCGGTTATCCCCTGTATAGCCGCGGCCGCTTCATGCGCACCGGCAAAGACCGCGTGCAGGTCGAGGCCGTGCAGGCGCCGGTCAGCCTGGGCGACGTGCGGGTCTGCCCCGGCGACATCCTGGCGGCCGACCAGGACGGCGTGGTGGTGGTGCCCGCCGCCCGCGCCCGCGAGGTCTTCGACCGGGCCCTGGCCACGCGCCAGGTCGAATCGGCCATCCTGGCCGAAGCACTGGCGGGCGCGCGGCTGAGCGATGCGCGCCGCAAGCATGGCTATCACACGCTGCAGCGCGGCCAGGCGCAATAGGCCGGCCATTCCCATAATCAACACTGGAGACTTCAAATGCCTTTCACGTTCCCCGCTTGCGCGCAACGCGCCGCCGCCGCTCTGGCGCTGGCTGCCTGCGGCGCCGCCGCCCCGGCCCTGGCCGCCGACAAGCTCGACTGCCCCAATGTGCGCTTCGTGTCGCCCTATCCGCCGGGCGGCACCACCGACATCCTGGCGCGCCTGCTGTCGCCCTCGCTGCAGGAGTCGCTGGGCGTGCCGGTGGTGGTCGACAACAAGGCCGGCGCCAGCAGCAATATCGGCACGGAATTCGTGGCGCGCGCGGCCCCGGACGGCTGCACGCTGCTGCTGGGCAACAACACCGGCGTGGTCATCAACCGCAACCTGTACAAGCTGCGCATCGATCCCGTGCAGGACCTGCAGCCCATCGCGCAGGTCGCCGCGGTGCCGCTGGTGCTGTACGTGAACCCGAAGGTGCCGGTGAAGACGGTGGGCGAACTGGTCGACCTGCTCAAGCGCGAGCCGGGCAAGTACAACTTCGCCTCGGGCGGCAGCGGCAGTCCGCAGCACCTGGCCGGCGAACTGCTGAAACTGCGCGCCGGCGTCGACATGATGCACATCCCGTACAAGGGTCAGGGTCCGGCCATGACCGACGTCATTGCCGGCCAGATTCAGATCGCCTTTGAAACGACGGCGGCCCTGTTGCCGCAGGCGCGCGCCGGGCGGGTCAAGCCGCTTGCCACCACCGGCGCCGAGCGCGCCGATGCCTTCCCCGACCTGCCGACCATGGTCGAGTCGGGCTACAAGGGCTTTGTCATCACCAACTGGTACGGCGTGTTCGCGCCCGCCGGCCTGCCGGCGGCGCTGACCCAGCGCCTGAACCAGGCCGTCAACCGCGCGCTGGCGTCGCCCGACGTGGCGTCCAAACTGGCGGACATGGGGTCGGCCAAAATGGGCGGCGCCGATGCCGGCGCGTTCAGCGCGTTCATCAAGGAAGAAGTGCCGCGCTGGGAAGAGATCGTGCAGCGTTCGAATGCCAAGGTCGATTAAGGACCATGGCAGCGGCGGCGCCCGCCGCCGCACCCCCATGCCGCCGTCGCGGCCCCGACCGCAGGCGTGATGGCTGCCCCCCCTTGCTGGGTCAGTGCGGACGGACCGCCAGATCGCCGCGGTATTCCGTGTGGCTGAGGGTATCTTCGTGGATCAGGATCGGGTCCGGTTCCACTGGCAGGCCGGCGTTGCGCACCAGCTCGGCGATGCTGTCGTGGCGCATGAACATCATGCCCGGGTCGGCGCGCAGCGTCTGCAGCAGGTCTTTCAGCATGCTGATGCGCGAACCGCGCGTCGAGCCGAAATCGCCGCGCAGCTGCAATGTCAATGGCACCAGGCCGTTGACGTCGCGCAGCGCGGCGATTTCTTCGCGCCAGATCTGCATGACGCGCGCGTTGGTGTGCCGCGCCGAGTAGGGGTGCGCATCATTGAGCGCATAGCACATCGGTATTTCGACCAAATCACCGTGCGTGGTTCCGATGCGGTAGGGGACGTCGTCGTCTTGGAACGACGCATCGTATCCCAGGCCCAGTTGGGCCAGCCGCGCCAGCGTGCGCGGGCCCAGTTCGCCATTGGGAGCCCGATAGCCTGATACCGGCGTGCCGGCGGCGGTCCGCAGCTGATCCAGACCCCGTTGCAGCATGTCCAGCTCGTCTGCATCGGCGGGCACGGGCCCCAGGGATGAGCCCCGCGAGGCGATTTCATGGCCCGCCTGGGCGATTTCCCGCACGGCGCTCTGGTGCCGTTGCGCATCGAGGCCACAGACGAAGAATGTAGCGGGGATGGCCAGCTCTTGCAGTAAGTCCAGCAGCCGAGGCAGGCCCGTGCGTACTCCGTAGCGGCCGTAGGAAAAGCGGCCGAACAGGCGCTCAGGCGTTGTGGACAGCAGATCGTAGGCATCCGCGTCGAAGTTGACCGACAAGGCGATCACCGACTCGGCGCCCTTGGGCCAGGGGAATCCTGTTTTCATGAGCGTGCCTCTTCGAGGTGGTTGGGGTTGTCCAGGCACCAGCGGGCGAAACCGGCGGCGTTGAAGAACTGGACACCCTCATGCGACTGGATATGGCGGATGAGTTCTTCCAGAATCCGGGTGCGCGCCGGCGTGCCGCTGCCCCAGCCGGAGCGAGGGTGGACGGTCAGGACGAAATAGCGCTCGTTGTCATAGAGTCCGTCGAATTCCGCCTTCCACTGCGACAGCACTTCCGATGGCGGCGTATGGCTGAACTTGAAGAAAGGGAAATCATCCAGGCTGTAGGTATTGTTGGGCAATTCGATCAGCGTGTCGTCCTGCGCGGCGCCGAACCTGATCCGGTAGGGGCGGTCGTAGTCCTTGTCGCTGGAGTCGTACAAATAGCCCAGCGATTTCAATACGCGCATGGTCAGATCGCTCTTGCGGCCCGATGGCGAACGCCAGCCATGCACAGGCTTGCCCAGCGTCTGGCGCAAGATGTCGTCCGTGCGCCGCAACAGCGGCTCTTCTTCGCTGGCGGGCACATCCCAGGCTTCGTGCAGATAGCCATGGGCGGCGACTTCGCAGCCAGCCTGGTCGATGGCGCGCACGACCTCTGGATAGTGCAGCGCGTCGTAGCCGGGCACGAAGAACGTGGCCGGCACGCCACTGCGCGCCAGCATCTCCAGGTGGCGCGGTACGCCGCGCCGCGGCGAGTAGCGGCCCCAGGAATTGATGCCGAGCGGCGCGATGCCGCGCCCGACTTCATGACAGGGGCCGTCCATATCCATGGTCATCAGCACCGCGCATCGAAGTGAAGGCGGCAGCCGGGTCTGGTCTGGCGTACTGTGGTCCATCTGGTCTTTCTCCATAGTCATTCGACCTTGATCCCCGCCGTCTTGATGACGTTGCACCAGGTCTTGCGTTCGGCGGCGACGAACGCGGCGAATTCTGGCTGCGAAGTCGTGGTGACGTCCAGCCCCTGGGTGCCCAGCCGCTTCTGCAATTCGCCCGTGGCATAGACGCGCTGCAGCGCGGCATTGATTTTCTGCACAATCGGCGCGGGTGTGCCCGACCGCACAAACAGGCCGGTCCAGCCGGCCACATCGTAGTTGGGATAGCCTTGCTCGGCGATGGTCGGGACGTTGGGCAGAATATGCGAACGCTGGCCGCGTATGGTGGTCGCCAGCCCGCGCGCCCTGCCTGACGTGAGGTTGCCGTATTGCGACACCACAGTGTCCAGCATGAAATCGACCCGGCCTCCCAGGACATCCACCGTGGCAGGGACGGCGCCGTTGTAGGGCACTCCCATCATATCCAGGCCCGCATCGGACTTGAAGCGTTCCAATGCCAAGTGGGCAGAGCTGCCGACCACGGTAATGGCATACGTCAGTTTGCCTGGCTGGGCCTTGGCGCGCTTGACCAGATCGTCAAGAGACTTGATGGGAGAATCGGCTCGCACCATGACCACGTCGTTGTATTTGGCCAGCAATGCCACCGGAGTGAAATCCTTCTCAGGGTCGTAGGGCAGGTCGTACAGGCATTCGTTGGCTGCGTGGGTGCCGATCGATCCGACCAGGATGGTGTAGCCGTCCGCCGGTGCGCGGGCGACCGCCGCGCTGCCGATCGAGCCATTCGCGCCGGCCTGGTTCTTCACCACGATCGGCTGGCCAAGCTCGGCGGCCAACTTGTCGCCCACGGCGCGGGCGATGATGTCTGTGCCGCCGCCAGCGGCAATCGGCACCAGCAGCGTAATGGGACGTGTCGGCCAGGCAGGCTGGTCAGCAGCCAGGGCACTTTGGGTGCCCAAGGCGCACAATGATGAAGTCAATGCACCGGCCGTCAGCCAGGCGCTCAGGTATTTACGGAATTCAGTTTGCGGTTTCATGGCGTCCCTTGTCGAGTTATTAGATTGGCGATGAGCCGGCGCGGCTGCGCCGGTATTGTCCGGGTATGGCCAGCGGGCCGTGGTCAGGCGTACGCCGGGGGCGCGGCGTCCCGGTCCAGTGGATAGATCGGCCGGCGCACGGCCTTGTACGGCAGCTTGGCGACATTCGGCGACACGAAGCCGCCGCTGTCGGTCAGCAGCACTTGCGCGGAGATCGGCTCGAATGCCGCGCGGAAATGTTGCTGCGACTTGACCACAAGCACCTTCTGCGCCAGCGGATCGACGCCGTTGGCATAGAAATACGCCAGGTCGGCCACCTGCAGATTGTGGGTAGCCAGTACGACAGTCACGCCCTCGATCTGTATGGTGGCGGTCGGACCCAGAGACATCTTCATGCCTTTGCGCATCGGCCCCAGCTGGGTCAGCTCGCCGTCTCCTACCTTGAGGACGCGGCAGCGGGCACGCAGCGGAGCGCCATAGATTGCGGGATATATCCGTGCGCCGAATTCGAGATCCAGCTCGGCGCCCGCACCGGCCCCATGGCATTCCTGCACGGCTGCCGGGTCGCAGACCGTGGCGACAGCGGCATCCCGGATACCTCCTTCGACCAGCGCCCGGATGACAGCGATGCCGTCGCCCGGCGCACCGTGGCCCGGATTGTCGCTGAAATCGGAAACGACGACGGGGCGGCCCGTGGGCGGCGCGTCGCGCAGGGTCTGGACTAATGTGTTCAGGTCAAGTATGTCGATGGAGCGCTCGTCGCGGGTGCGCCAGATCTCGTCCATGAGCGGCGCCAGCGCTTGCGCCGTTTTGGCGCGACTGGCGGTTGTACTGACGGTGACGGCGGGTCCGACTTCGGCGATGTCCGCCCATGGGAAGCCCGCCGTGATCGAAATGACGTCCAGCCCGGCATGCTGTGCCTGGATGTGCCGGGCCTGGCCAAGCAGGCGCGACATGGGGCCGTTGCCATGCGTGCGCCCGTGGTCGCAGCCATCGAGCAGCGGCGGCTTGAAGAGATGCGTAGTCGTCAGCTGGCGGCTGCGCAGCATGCGTTCCAGCAGTTCCGCGCCCTCGGCGCCCACCTCGTACTGGTCGATATGCGGGTAAGTGCGGAAGGCGATGATCGCGTTGGCGTTGTCCGCCATGCGCTGCGTGACGTTGGCGTGCAGATCCAGCGTGATGACGATCGGCCTGTCCGGGCCGAGCGCCTCGCGCAGCGCCTGCAGCAGGCGGCCTTCGGCGTCTTCTTCCTCTTGGGCGACCATGGCGCCGTGCAATGCAAGCAGGGCGCCATCCACATCCTTGGCAGCCTGCGTGGCCATGCGCACGGCGTAGTCAAGCATGTCGGTTGTGACGCGGCCCGAAGGCGTCGCATGGGCGGCGAACGGCTGCACCAGCGTCCAGCCGTATCGTTCGGCGGCATCCATGTGGGCGCCCAGTTCCGTGCGCGTACCCTGGAAGCGCGCGCGTACTGCCGCGTCGCCTTCAACAAAGACCCGCTGCTGGAAGGCCGACCGATCGGTCAAGGTGCTGCTGAAGGTATTGCACTCATGGCTGAACTGGAATGAAAGAATGCGTGATGGCATGGCGTACGGGAGTATGGAAAAAGTGGTCCCGATAGGCTACGCAATCGAAGGCTATGCGCATAATGAATAATTTTGAGTGTCTAATACCGGATACGGTATGACAAACTGAAGGAAGGATGCCGTGGATTGGAGAAGCCTGCGCCGCGTCGACTTGAACCTGCTGCCGGTGTTCGAAACCCTTTTGCAGACGCGCAGCACGACCCGCACCGCGCACTTGCTGGCGCGCACCCAGCCCGGCATCAGCCGTGACCTGGCGAGGCTGCGCGAGATGCTGGGCGATCCGCTGTTCGTGAAAGTGCAAGGCCGGCTGGAACCCACCACTCAGGCATTGAGCATGTGGCCGCGCTTGAAAGCTGCGCTGGCCGAGCTGGATTCCACCCTGGCGGGCTCGTCGCAATTCGATCCCGCGCAGGCGCGCGACGATTTCCATATCGGTTGCAACGGTTCGGTAGAGCTGACGCTGTCGGCCTGGATGGCGGGCAGGTTCGGCCAACTGGCGCCCCATGTCACGGTGCGATTTTCTGCCGTGCGCGCCGCCGTCGCGCCCGAGGAGTCGCTGGAAACAGGGGAAATGCAGCTGGCTGTGGGACGGTTCAGAAGCTGCCCGGCCAGCTGCCTGAGCGAGCGCCTGGCGCTGGACCAGCGTGTCTGCGTATTGCGGCGCGACCATCCCGTGCTGGCCAGGCCACTGACTTTCGAGCGCTTTGCCGAGCTCAAATTTCTGACCACCACCGCTATGCAGGGGATCCCGAACGACCTTGACGAGTACCTGGCCAGCCTGGGGCTGAAAAGGCAGTTCCCCGTGCTGGTATCCAATTTGGCGCTGGCGCCATATATCTTGATGAGCAGTGATTATGCGACGACTCTGCCAAGGCGCGTGGCCCGGCAAGTGGCCACGCATTTTCCGCTGGCGATCGCCGAGCTGCCGGCCGGCGTGCCCAGCAGTGTCTATTCTGTAATCTGGTCGCGCCGCTGGGACGCGGTCAAGTCTCTGCAATGGCTGCGCCGCCAGGTGGCGCAAGCCTTGTCCGTGCCGTCTCAGGGTTGATCGCGCGTAGCCGGCGCGCCGGCTACGCCGCTTCTACCACGCGCAGTCGTTGCTGCCCGGCGGCTGCACATGGCCGGCAAAGCGCTGCACCAGGAAATCCACGAACGCCGCGGTCTTGGCCGGCAGGTTCAGGCGTTCTGGGTACAGAGCGTGGATATCGGCCGGCGGCGTGCTCCAGTCGGGCAGAACACGCCGCAGGCGCCCGGACCTGAGATATGCGGCGGTTTCCCATTCCGAGCGCATCACGATGCCGTGGCCGTCCAGCGCCCATTCCAGGGCGCTTTGGCCGTCGTTGGAACTGAGCGGGCCGCGCACCTTGACGGTTTCGACGCGCTGCCCGGACCGCAGGTGCCAGGTGCCGTAGGCCACGTCGTTTTCGCGCACCACGATGCAGCGATGGCGCTGCAGGTCGCCGGGCGCGCGCGGCTCGCCGTGGGCGCGCAGGTACTGCGGCGATGCGCACAGCAGGCGGCGGTTCGAGGCGATCTTGCGGGCCGTCAGGCGCGCGTCGGGGATTTCGCCGAAGCGCACGGCCACATCGAACCCTTCATCCATCAAGTTGACCGGCCTGTCGGTCAGCCGCATCTGTACTTCCACTTCGGAATACTGCCGCGTGAAGTCGGACACCGCCGGCACGATGTGGGCGCGGCCGAACCCGAACGTGGCGTTCAGCCGCAGCAGCCCGCGCGGCTGCGCGCGGGCGCTGGCGACGCTGCGTTCCAGCGCCTCAAGGTCGGCCAGGATGCGGCTGCCTTCAGCCAGATAAAGCTCGCCTTCCTGGGTCACGCTGACGCGCCGCGTGGTGCGGTTCAGCAGCCGCACGCCCAGCCGCCGCTCCAGGTTCGCCAGCCGGGTGCTGACCGCCGGCGGCGTCAGCCCCAGTTCGCGCGCGGCGGCCGACAGATTGCCGTGCTTGACCAGCAGCGCAAAGAAAGCCAGGTCGGACATGGCATCCATGGCGGGCCTCGTGCGAATTATTAAATTTAATTAAATAAAGCTTTATTAGTGAATTAATTATAAGAACAAACTGGGCTTATACACTGGCCGCCTGCTGTGGCGCCGCCGCGCCCGCCGGCATCCAGCCCAACTGGGGCGGGCGGCGCCTTTTGCAACTCGAGGAACCACGATCATGCCCGGCATGACGCTTTACGACAAACTGGTGGCCAGCCATGAAGTGGCCCGCATCGACGGCGAGCACGTGCTGCTGTATGTCGACCTGCACATCATGAACGAGTACACCAGCCCGCAGGCCTTCAGCGGCCTGGCCGCGCGCGGCCGCCGCGTGCTGCGGCCCGGGCAGCAGATGGCGGTGGTGGACCACGTGATCCCCACCCATGCCGTGCCCGCCGCCGCGCGCGTGATCCAGGAGCCGGCCTCGTCGCGGCAGGCGCGCAACCTGAAGCGCAACTGCGACGAGCAGGGCATTGCGCTGTTCGACACCACCGACCCGCTGCAGGGCATCGAGCACGTGGTGGCGCCCGAACACGGCATGATCCTGCCCGGCATGGCGGTGCTGTGCGGCGATAGCCACACCACCACTTACGGTGCGCTGGGTGCGCTGGGCTTCGGCATCGGCACGTCCGAGGTCGAGCACATCCTGGCCACACAGACGCTGGTGTACCGTGTGGCGCGCAACATGCGGGTGCGCGTCGACGGCCGCCTGCCGGCGGGCGTGTCGGCCAAGGACCTGGTGATCTACGTGGTGCACCGCCTGGGCGCGCAAGGCGCGCGGGGCTATGCGGTGGAATACTGCGGGCAGGCGATCGATGTGCTGTCCGCCGAAGCGCGCATGACCCTGTGCAACATGACTGTCGAGGCCGGCGCGCGCGCCGCCCTGATCGCGCCCGACGACACTACGCGCCGCTATGTCGAGGCGCATGCCCCGCACCTGGCCGGCGCCGACCTGGAACTCGCGCACGCCCATTGGCGCACGCTGTGTTCCGATACCGATGCGGGATTCGAGCTCGAGCATGCTTTCGATGCCGCATCGATCGCGCCGTTCGTGACCTGGGGCACCAGCCCGGACCAGGCCCTGCCGGTCAATGGCACTGTGCCGGACCCCGAAGCCGAACCGGATGCCCTGGCGCGCGTCGCCCTGCGCAAGGCCATCGACTATATCGGCCTGGCGCCGGGCACACCCATTGCCGGCGTGCCGATCGACCGCGTGTTCATCGGTTCGTGCACTAACGGCCGCATCGAAGACCTGCGCGTGGTAGCCGGGCTGGTGCGCGGCCGCAAGGTGGCGCCGGGCGTGCGCGCCATGGTGGTGCCCGGCTCGGGCGCCGTGCGGGCGCAGGCCGAGGCCGAGGGCATCGCCGCCCAGCTGATCGAAGCCGGTTTCGAATGGCGCCAGCCGGGCTGTTCGATGTGCCTGGCCATGAATGACGACGTGCTGCGCCCCGGCGAGCGCTGCGCGTCCACCACCAACCGCAATTTCGAAGGCCGCCAGGGACGCGGCGGCCGCACGCACCTGATGAGCCCCGCCATGGCCGCCGCCGCCGCGCTGGCGGGCCGGATCGTCGATGCGCGCGCACTGGAGCATGCCGCATGAAAACGTCTTCTGTCATCGCCGGCATTGCCGCGCCGCTGCCCTACAGCAATCTGGACACCGACCAGATCATGCCCAAGCAGTTCCTGCGCATCATCGACAAGGCCGGGTTGGACCGCGGCCTGCTGTACGACCTGCGGTTCGACGAAGCCGGCCGGCTGCGCGCGGATTTCGTGCTGAACCAGCCGGCGTACGCCGGGGCGTCCGTGCTGGTGGCGGGCCCGAACTTCGGCTGCGGGTCCAGCCGCGAGCATGCTGTCTGGGGGCTGCAGCAGTTCGGCATCCGCGCCGTGATTGCGCCGAGCTTCGGCGAGATTTTCTTTTTCAATGCGTTGAACAATGGGCTGCTGCTGGTGGCCCTGCCGGCCCCGCAGGTAGACGCGCTGCTGCAGCGGGTGTCCAATACCGCCAGCCCCCAGGTCCGGATCGACTTGCTGGCCGGCACCGTGGCCGCCGCCGATGGCTGGGCGGCGTCGTTCCAGCTGTCGGCCCGGCATCGCGACATGTTCGCCCATGGCCAGGACATGGTGGGCGCCTCGCTGCAGCAGCTGGACGAGATCGCCCGCTACGAAGCCGCGCACTGGGCCCGCCACCCCTGGATGCGCGATGTGGCGCGGCGCGTGCGCGCGCGGCTGGACACGGCGGGCTGACCGCGCCGGCTTTTTTCACGGGAGTGCACCTTGGCCGAACCGCTATTCGATTTGCCGCTGCAGACCTTTCAGGTCAACGGGACCCGCATCGCCGCCCGCGTGCAGGGCTCGGGGCCGCCCTTGCTGTTGCTGCACGGGCATCCGCAAACGCACGCCATCTGGCACCGCGTGTGGCCCGGGCTGACGTGCTACCGCACCTGCGTCGCCGCCGACCTGCGCGGCTACGGCGACAGCGGCAAGCCTGCGGCATCGGCGGATCACGCGGCGCATTCGAAGCGCGAAATGGCGCGCGACATGGCCGAGCTGATGAGCGCGCTGGGTTTCGACACCTTCGATGTGCTGGCGCACGACCGCGGCGCGCGGGTGGCGCATCGCCTGGCGCTGGACCATGCGCCGCGCGTGGGGCGCCTGATGCTGCTGGACATCGCCCCCACGCTGGACATGTACCAGGGCACCACGCGCGCGTTCGCCCAGGCTTATTACCACTGGTTCTGGCTGATCCAGCCGGCGCCGCTGCCCGAGACCATGATCGGGCGCGACCCGGCGTTCTACGTGCGTTCGGTGATGGGCGGCCGGCCGGGCGGGCTGGCGCTGTTCGCGCCGCGGGCCCTGGCCGAATACGAACGCTGCGCCGGCCTGCCCGGCTGGGCTGCCGGCATCTGCGAAGACTACCGGGCCTCGGCCAGCATCGACCTGGAACACGACCGGGCCGGACGGCTGGACGGCGAGCGGCTGCGCCAGCCGCTGCGGGTGTTCTGGGGCGAGCGCGGCGCGGTGGGGCGCAATTTCGACGTGCTGGGCCTGTGGCGCGCGGTGGCCGACGACGTGGCGGGCCGGGCCCTGCCGGGCGCGCACTACCTGGCCGAAGAGGTGCCCGAACTGGTGCTGGAAGAGGCGGCCAAACTGTTCGGCTGACGGCGTGGCGCGCGCGGCCGGGCTATCCGTTCTGCCAGCAGGGCCATCTAAAAAGGGACGCACTGGGGGTGGTAAGCTGCGCCGCATGAGCAGCAATACCCCAGCAAAGGGCGGCGGCATGCCCGATTCCATTTGCGCCGACGCGTCGCAGCAAGCCTTCACCGCCACCGATTCGCCCTGCGTGGCGGTGTGCTCGACCTTGTTCGACGAAATCTGCCGCGGCTGCGGCCGCACCGCAATGGAAGTGTCCAACTGGGTATTCATGAGCGACGAAGAAAAACAGGTCGTCTGGCAGCGCATCCGGGCGCAGGGGTATCCGCGGCGCAAGGGGTGACGTAAACGCCCGCTCTCGGAGCGTTGTTTCCAGGTGTCTGGCTCCGCAGGTGCCAGACACCGAAGCGTGCACAGGCTGTCTCAATAGCACGGTGTCTGGCACCCTGGAGGAAGCCAGACACCTGGCCGATATATCTCCAGCCCAAGCGCGGCCTTGTCCCGTCCTTGTCACATTTCTGTCTTGGTCCGGTCACATCGCGCAGGCTAAATCCCGCTATTGTCCACGTTTCCGTCCCGGAGAACCCGCATGCGCATCGTGCTTGTCACTGACGCCTGGCCGCCGCAGGTCAATGGCGTGGTTCGCACCTGGACCACCATGCAGCGCCTGCTGACGCAGTGGGGCCATGAACTCATCGTGGTCAGCCCGAACGGCGCGCGCACCGTGCCGGCGCCGTCCGAGCCGGAACTGCGGCTGTGCCTGACGCCGGGCCGGCAGTTGCGGCGGGTGCTGGGCGACACGGTGCCCGACGCGCTGCATATTGCCACTGAAGGGCCGCTGGGCCTGGCGGCCCGCCGCATGGCGCTGCGCCGGGGCTGGCGCTTTACGACTTCTTTCCACACTCTGTTTCCCGACTACTTGCAGGCCCGCATGGGTATCCCGGCTTCGCTGCCCTGGCGATACATGCGCTGGTTCCACCGGCCGTCGGCCTGCGTGCTGGTGCCCACCCCCACGGTGCGCGACATCGTGGCGGCGCGGGGCCTGGCGAACCTGCGAGTGTGGTCGCGCGGCGTCGATGCCGCGCATTTCCGCCCCGGTCCGCGCGATGCGTTTCCCGATTTGCCGCGGCCCATCTTCCTGAGCGTGGGCCGCGTGGCGCGCGAGAAGAATCTGGACGCCTTCCTGTCGCTGGACCTGCCCGGCAGCAAGGTGGTGGTGGGCGCCGGGCCCGACGAGGCGCGCCTGCGCAAGGCGTACCCGCAAGCGCACTTCACCGGCATGCAGGCCGACGACAAGCTGCCGGCCTACTATTCGGCCGCTGACGTGTTCGTGTTTCCCAGCCTGACCGATACCTTCGGGCTGGTGATGCTGGAAGCCATGGCCTGCGGCACCCCCGTGGCGGCGTTCCATACCGAGGCCCCGCTGGCCGTGATCGAGGCCGGTTCCACCGGTTTCGTCAACGACGACCTGGGCATGGCCTGCCGCCAGGCGCTGGAACTGGATCGCGCCGGCGTGCGCGAAGGCGCGCTCAAACGCACCTGGGAAAAGATCGCGCATGACCTGCTGGCCGCCCTGGTGCCGTTGACGCCGGCCAGGGCGGCCGACTGGCCTACCGCAACAGGTTCGGCAACCACAGCGTGATTTCGGGCACGTAGGTGATCAGCAGCATGAAGCCGATCATCGACAGCAGCCAGGGGGCCACGGCCACGGTGAGCTCGGTGATGCCCATGCGGGTGATGCCGCTGGCCACGTAGAGATTCAGGCCCACCGGCGGGTGGCACATCCCCACTTCCATGTTGATCACGATCAGGATGCCGAAGTGGATGGGATCGATGCCCAGCTTCTGCGCCACCGGGAACAGGATGGGCGCCATGATCAGCACGATGGAAGAAGGTTCCATCACGTTGCCGGCCAGCAGCAGCAGCACGTTGACCACCAGCAGGAAGGCGATCGGCCCCAGCCCCTGCGCCAGGATCCAGCTGGCCATCAGCTGCGGAATGTTCTCGGAGGTCATCAGGAACGAGAACAGCACCGCATTGGTGATGATGTACAGCAGCATGGCGCTCATGCTGGCCGAATCCAGCAGCACCTTGGGTATCTTCTTCAGGGGCATGTCGCGGTATACGAATACCGACACGAAGAACGCGTACACGGCGCTCATGGCGGCGGCTTCGGTGGGCGTGAACACCCCCGCATAAATGCCGCCCATCACCACCACGATCAACAGCAGGCCCCACACGCTTTCCCAGTACGTGCTCCAGACGCGCTGGGCCTCGAAGCGCAGCAGCACGGGGTGCTTGAAGCGCCGGCCCAGCCGGTAGGCCACGTACAGCCACACCAGCGAGATGATGACGCCGAACAGGCCGATGCCGTCGGCGACGTCGGGCGCCGCGTAAGACAGCACGGCATACAGCAGCCCGATCAGCGCGGCGGCCGGCACGGTAGTGAACAGCACGCACAGCAGCAGGCCCCACAGCGCATGCACGGTGGCGGCGCCGGTGCCGTGCTGTTCGAACTCGCGGAAGCGCGGGTAGTTGTTGCGCCGCGCGATGAACCAGGTAACGAAGCCGAGCAGCAGCGCCAGCAGGATGCCGGGCACCACGCCGGCGATGAACAGGTCGCCCACCGACGTGTTGGTGGACACCGAATACAGCACCATCACGATCGACGGCGGGATCAGGATGCCCAGCGAGCCCGAGGTGGTGATGATGCCGGCGCCGAAGCGGTTGGGGAAACCCTGGCGCACCATGGCCGGCAGGATAATCGAGCCGATGGCCATCACCGTGGCCGGGCTGGAGCCTGAAATCGCCGCGAACAGCGCGCAGGCCAGCACCCCGGCCAGCCCCAGGCCGCCGTGCAGGTGGCCGACGATGCTGGTTGCGAAGTTGATCATGCGGCGCGCCACCCCGCCGTGGGTCAGGAAGCCGCCGGCCAGGATGAAGAACGGGATCGCCATGATCTCGAAATTCTCGATGCCCGTGAACAGCTTCATGGCGACCGACTGCGTGGGCACGTCGGTCATGGTGAACAGGTACGTCAGCACCGTCAGGCCCAGCGCGATCGACACGGGCATGCCGGTGAGCAGCAGCACGATCAGCAGGCAGAAAATAAAGGCCGTCTTGCCGAACGCGAACAGCAGGCCGCCCAGCACCAGTGCCAGGATGATGAAGATAATGCGCGTGGTGCGCGGATTGCCCTGGGCGGGCACCAACAGGGGCGAAGTGGCGCTCATGCGTGGGCTCCGGGTGCGTTGGTGTCGGGTTCGTCCAGGCCTTCGACCTGGGAATGGTCGTGCTTGGGCAGGTCGCCATGCTTCAGGAAATGCACGCACACCTGCAGGAAGCGGAAGCACATCAGGTACGAGCCCAGCGGCACGCACAGGAAGACGATCCAGCGCGGCACTTCCAGGTCGGGCGAAACCTGGGTGGTTTGCGACAGCGCCCACACGAACTGCGCGCCCAGCGTGCCGACCACGCCGGTGAACAGCGCGCCGGCCAGCAGGCCCACCACGATGTATACCTTGCGCGTCTCGGGCCGCAGGCGGTTGATCATGACGTCCACGCCGACGTGGATGCCGGTGCGCACGCCATACGCGGCGCCGAATTTCGCCATCCACACGAACATGTAGATGCACAGTTCCTGCGCCCAGCTGACGTCCATGGACAGCAGCCAGTCTTGCAGGGCGGGCAGGTTGACGCCGGAGGCGTAGCGGTGCAGCACCGCCAGGAAGACGATCAGCGTGGCAGCTCCCATCAGGAAGCTGATCAGCCATTCTTCCAGGTGATCGAGCAGTTTCATCATGGCTTGGGGGGCGTATGGCGGCGGCCGGGCAGGGCCGGAACGGCGCGCGGCGCAGAGAAAATATCGGGGCCGCAGGGCGGCAGGGCTGCCGCGGCCGGAACCGGCCGCGGCATGCGGATTACATCGTGTTGCCGGTGGCCTGGTAGATGGCCTGGATCAGGTCTTTGCCGATGCGGCTTTGCTGCTGCTTGTGGACCTTCGACAGGGCTTTCTTCCAGTCGGCCTTTTGTTCGGGCGTCAGGGTGATGAACTCGGTCTTGCCGGCGGCCTTGATTTTCTCAAGGGCGTCGTCGTTTTCTTTCTTGGCGATCTCGTTGCCGTAAGTGGTGGCATCGCGCATGGCGCCTTCGAGCGTGGTGCGGATGTCGGAAGGCAGGCCTTCCCAGAACTTCTTGTTCACGATCACCGCATAGCCGATATAGCCGTGGTTGGACAGCGTCAGGTACTTTTGCACTTCGTTCATGCGCTGCGTGTAGACGTTGGACGGCGTATTTTCCGTGCCGTCGACCACGCCGGTCTGCAGGGCCTGGTACACCTCGGAGAACGCCATCACTTGCGGAATGGCGCCCAGCGCGCGGAACTGGGCGTCCAGCACCTTGGACGACTGGATGCGCATTTTCTGGCCGCGGAAATCGGCCGGCTCGCGCAGCGGCTTGTTGTCGGTCATGACCTTGAAGCCGTTGTCCCAGAAGGCCAGGCCGATGATGCCCTTGGAATCGAGCTTGGCCATCAGCTGCTTGCCCACCGGGCCTTCGGTGACCTTGTGCAGTTCGTCGTAGCTGTCGAAAAGGTAGGGCAGGTCGAAGACTTCGAATTCGCGGGCGCCCAGGGGGCCGAACTTGGCCAGCGACGGCGCCAGCATCTGCACCGAACCCAGTTGCAGGGCTTCGAGTTCTTCTTTGTCTTTGTACAGCTGGCTGTTGGGGTAGACCTCGACCTTGACGCGGCCATGGGTGCGTTCTTCAGCCAGCTTCTTGAACTGTTCCGCCGCCTTGCCTTTGGGGGTGTCGGTGGCTACGACGTGGCTGAACTTGATGATGATGGGCTCTTCGGCGGCCAGGGCCGTGCCCGTGATGCCGGCAGTGGACAGGCACAGGCCGGCGATGAAAAATCGCATCCGCATGGGGTCTCCTTGTAAAGTCTTGGCTTGTCTAGGCTGAGGGCCTTTATTGGATGGCGAGTATGTTGGACCCGTCTGACACTGACAATACGTACTTCCCACATTTTTCGCGCTGGCGCCGCCAGGCGCGCCAGCATTGGCGCGTTGGGCTGCCGCTGGCTGCGATCCTGCTGATCGTGGCGGGCGCGGTGGTGGCGCTGCTGCTGTCGCGCGAGCTGGAGCACGAGCGGCGCGAAGAACAGATGATCTCGGACACGCTCTGGGCCGAGCAGGCGCTGAGCTTCGAGGCCCACCGCATGATCGAATCCATCCAGGTGCTGTCGCGCGACCTGGACATCGAGACGCCCGCCGATGCCTACGTATTCGAGCGGCGCGCCGCCGAACTGCTGCAGCGCAGCCCCGAGGTGCGCCTGCTGTGCCGGATCGATGCCGCGCGCAAGCTGCGCCGCTGCTTTCCGCGCGCGCCGGCCGGGGCGGCCGGCCAGGCGGGGCTGTGGCAGGAAGTGCTGGACCGCGCTCTGCGGCTGGACCGGCCCGCGGCCATGCTGTGGGCCGGCGCGCCCGAATCGGGCACGCTGCTGGTGGCGGTGCCGGCGCAGGGCGACGAGCCCGGCAACGCCCTGGTAGCCCTGCTGTCGCTGCCGCAACTGCTCAGCGACACCCTGCCCTGGTGGTTCGCGCACGACAACGAAGTCACCCTGACCGATCTCAATGGCGTGGTGCTGGCGGTGCGCGACCCCGGCGTCATGGGCCGCGGCGTGTACACCCACCGCATGGAAACCGAGATCGCCGGGCAGCAGTTTTTCCTGAATGCCAACAGCACGCGCGGCGTGCCGCGCGTGGTGCCCAATATCCTGACCGGCGCGGTGGTGGCCCTGTCGCTGCTGCTGGCCTGGTGCGTGTGGGCGCTGTGGCGCGACCTGATGCGGCGCACCCGCGCCGAAGCGGCCCTGCGCGAGCAGCAGGCGCTGCGCCAGGCCATGGAAAACTCCCTGATGGCGGGCCTGCGCGCGCGCGACCTGGACGGGCGCATCATCTATGCCAACCCGGCTTTCTGTGAAATGGTGGGCTACCGGGCCGACGAGCTGATCGGCCGGCTGCCGCCCATGCCCTACTGGGCGCCGGAAAACGCCGAGCAGTCGCGCCGCCGCCACGAGCAGCTACTGGCCCGCACCCTGTCGTCCGACGCATACGAATCGGTATACGTGCGCCGCGACGGCTCGCGCCTGACGGTGCTGGTCAGCGAAGCGCCGCTGCTCGACGGCAACGGCCGCCAGACGGGCTGGATGGCTTCCATCATGGACATTACCGAACAGAAGCGGGCGCAGGAATTCCAGCGCCTGCAGGACGAGCGCATGAACCACATGGCGCGCCTGATGACCATGGGCGAAATGGCCTCGGCCCTGGCGCACGAGCTGAACCAGCCGCTGGCCGCCATCAACAGCTATTGTTCGGCGGCGGCCAACCTGCTGGACTGCGGCGACCGCGAGGCGGCCGCCGCGCGCGACGCGGACGGCGATGTGCATGCACTGGTGTCCAAGGCGCGCATCCAGTCCGAACGGGCCGGCCAGATCATCGGCCGGGTGCATGATTTCGTGCGCAAGGCCGATCCGGCGCTGGCGCCGGTGGCGCTAGCCGACGTGGTCGAAGAGCTGCTGCCGCTGGTGCGGCTGCAGACCACTCGCAGCGGTGAGGCGGTGCGGGTGCAGGCGCCGGCGGGCCTGCCGCCCGTGCTGGCCGACCGTGTCCTGCTGGAACAGGTGTTGTTGAACCTGACCCGCAATGCCTTCGACGCCATGGCGCACCTGCCGCCCGCCGCGCGGCGCGTGCTGATCACCGTCGAGGCCCTGCCGGACGACGGCCCTGGCCGCCAGCGCGTGGCGGTGCGCGACTGGGGCCATGGCCTGATCGACGACGCCCGCCAGGCGCTCGAGGCGCCGTTCTTCACCACCAAGCCCCAGGGCATGGGCATGGGGCTGGCGGTGTGCCGTTCCGCGCTGGAGCGCATGCGCGCGCACCTGCGCTACGAAGCGCTGGACGTGGGCGCGCGGTTCTATTTCGATTTGCCGGCCTGCAGGCAGAAGGCGCAAGCATGAAAAAAATCTACCTGATCGATGACGACGAAGTGGTGCGCGATGCGCTGGGCGCCTTGTTCCGCTCGCGCGGGCTCAGCCTGCACGGCTATGCCGGAGGCGGCGAGTTCCTGCGCGAATGGGACGCCGCGGGCCTGGCCCGCGAGCCCGCCTGCCTGCTGCTGGATGTGCGCATGGCCGGCATGAGCGGCCTGGAGCTGTTCGAAACCCTGAAAGAACGCGGCCTGGCCCCGCACCACGCCGTGATCTTCCTGACCGGCCACGGCGACATTCCCATGGCGGTCGAAGCCTTGCGCGGCGGCGCCTACTATTTCCTGGAAAAGCCGTATTCCGGCAACCAGCTGGTCGACCGCGTGCTCGAGAGCCTGGCGCATGTCGACGCGGCAAGCGCGGCGCCCGCGCGCGGCGCCCCCGCGCTCGACGTGCTGACCCCGCGCGAGCGCGACATCGCCAGCCACATCGTGGCCGGCCACACCAACCGCGAGATCGCCGACGCCTTGAACATCAGCGTGCGCACCGTCGAAGTGCACCGCGCCCGGCTGTTCGCCAAGCTCGAAGTCAAGAGCGCGGTCGGGCTGGCCCAGCTCTGGGCGCAGCAGGGCGGGCCCGAGCCTGCGCCTTAGCCGCGCTTCCAGATGCTTCCAGGTGTCTGGCTCCGCAGGTGCCAGACACCGAAGTGGGCAGCAACTGCTTCAATATCGCGGTGTCTGACACCCTGCGGGAGTCAGACACCTGGCAACAGCAGCGCTTCGGGTGTGGGACTTTTACTTCAGGGCCCCTGCGGGAGCCTGACACCTGCAGGCACTCGGAGCCTCCGCTTTTAGCCGCCCTTCAGGATGTCATGCCATTTCTTGGTCTGGCTGGCGATGAACTTGCCGAATTCAGCCGGGGGCTCGCCGCCGGCCTGGGCGCCGATGGTTTTCAATACCTGCTGCATCTCGGGCGATTTCAGCGCCTCGACCGTGGTCTGGTACAGCTTGGCCTGTACGTCGGCCGGGGTGCCGGCGGGCGCCATCAGGCCGTACCAGGTTTCGAAGGTGTAGCCCGGCACGCCGGATTCGTCGATGGCCGGGATGCCGGCAAAGTAAGGGCTGGGCTTGGCGCTGCTGACGCCTAGCGCCGTCACGGTCTTGGCCCGCACCTGCGCCATTGCCGAGCCGCTGGTTTCCAGCGCCATCTGGATCTGTCCGCCCATCAGGTCGGACATCATGGGCGCGCCGCCCTTGTAAGGCACATGCTGGATGTCGATATGCGCCATGCGTTTGAACAGTTCGCCCGCCAGGTGCTCGGTGCTGCCGATGCCGGCCGAGCCGAAATTCAGTTCGCCGGGATGCGCCTTGGCGTAGTTCAGCAGGTCCTGCACCGACTTCACCGGCAGTTTCTTGTTCACGATCAGGATGTTCGGGGACGACGCGATGGTGGTGATCGGCGCGAAATCTTTCTGGAAGTCGTAGGTCAGGTGTTCGTAGGTGGACGGCGCGATCGTGTGGGCGATGGTGGCCAGGAACAGCGTGTACCCGTCGCCCTTGGCGCGCGCCGCGTCGGCCGCCCCGATGGTGCCGCCCGCGCCCGAGCGGTTGTCCACGATGACCGGCTGGCCCAGGCGCTGCGACAGGGCCTGCGCCAGCGGCCGGCCCACCATGTCGGTGGTGCCGCCCGGCGGAAACGGCACCACCAGGGTAATGGGCCGTTCGGGCCACGCGGCCTGGGCGGCGCCGGCGGTGCCCAGCAGGGCCAGCCCGCACACGGCGCCGGCCAGGTAATGATGTAACTTGCGCATGATAGATCTCCTGCTTGCTGTCCGATCACTGTATCGGCGAACGTCTGACGCGCGCCTGACTGTTGCAAGCCGCGCGCCACCCGGTACAATCCCGGTCAGTCCTGAGGAGCGCTGCGACGACCCTGGCCTGCCCCCCATGCGCGGGCCGGCCGGCTGGGTTGCCAGGCTCAGGAATCTCACCAGGCGCCGCCGCGGCGGCGCCCAGCAACGGCGCTCACCTTTGTCGCAGCGGGCGATAAAGGCGGGCCCCTTTCCATCCTGGGTGTTCCGTACGGCCGTCCGCGACGCGCATCGCCGTTGTTTTTTTCTACCGGAGCACACACCATGAACGCCGTATCCGACCAAGCCGTTGCCGATTACCACGTTGCCGACATGTCGCTGGCCGCCTGGGGCCGCCGCGAATTGGCCATCGCCGAAACCGAGATGCCGGGCCTGATGGCCATCCGCGAAGAATTCGCGGCCAGCCAGCCGCTGAAGGGCGCCCGCATTGCCGGCAGCCTGCACATGACCATCCAGACCGGTGTGCTGATCGAGACGCTGGTGGCGCTGGGCGCCGAAGTGCGCTGGGCCTCGTGCAACATCTTCTCCACGCAAGACCACGCCGCCGCCGCCATTGCCGCCACCGGCACGCCGGTGTTCGCCGTCAAGGGCGAGACCCTGGAAGAGTACTGGCAGTACACGCACCGCATTTTCGAATGGCCCGAAGGCCGCCACGCCAACATGATCCTGGACGACGGCGGCGATGCCACGCTGCTGCTGCACCTGGGCGCCCGCGCCGAACAAGACGCCGCGGTGCTGGCCAAGCCGGGCAGCGAAGAAGAGCGCGTGCTGTTCGCCGCCATCAAGCAGACCCTGGCGCGCGACCCCAAGTGGTATTCGACCCGCCTGGCGCAGATCAAGGGCGTAACCGAAGAAACCACCACCGGCGTGCACCGCCTGTACCAGATGGCGCAAAAGGGCGAACTGGCCTTCGCCGCCATCAACGTCAACGACTCGGTCACGAAGTCCAAGTTCGACAACCTGTACGGCTGCCGCGAATCGCTGGTCGACGGCATCAAGCGCGCCACCGACGTCATGGTGGCCGGCAAGGTCGCCGTGGTGGCCGGCTACGGCGACGTGGGCAAGGGCTGCGCCCAGGCGCTGGCCGCGCTGCGCGCCCAGGTGTGGGTTACCGAAATCGACCCGATCTGCGCGCTGCAGGCCGCCATGGAAGGCTACAAGGTCGTCACCATGGAAGAAGCCGCCGCCCATGCCGACATCTTCGTCACCGCCACCGGCAACTACCACGTCATTACCCGCGAGCACATGCAGGCCATGAAAGACCAGGCCATCGTCTGCAACATCGGGCACTTCGACAACGAAATCGACGTGGCCGCGCTGGACGACTGCCAATGGGAAGAAATCAAGCCGCAGGTCGACCACGTGGTGTTCCCCGACGGCAAGCGCATCATCCTGCTGGCCAAGGGCCGGCTGGTGAACCTGGGCTGCGCCACCGGACACCCCTCGTTCGTGATGTCGTCGTCGTTCGCCAACCAGACCATCGCGCAGATCGAGCTGTACACCCGCAACGACGCGTACACGCGCGGCCAGGTCTATGTGCTGCCCAAGCGCCTGGACGAGAAAGTGGCGCGCCTGCACCTGAAGAAGCTGGGCGTCAAGCTGACCTCGCTGCGCCAGGACCAGGCCGACTACATCAGCGTGCCGGTCGAAGGCCCGTACAAGCCGGATCACTACCGCTACTGATCCTGTAGCACAATAAGAGCGGCCGCGCGGCATGCGCGGCCGTTCCCGCCAGCGCCCTGGCGCCTTACCGGAGATCGCAATGACCCTGATACTCGTCTGGATCTTGAACGCCGTGGCCCTGCTGGCCGTGGCCTACCTGCTGCCCGGCATTACCGTGGCCAGCTTCGGTTCGGCACTGATTGCCGCGCTGGTGCTGGGCTTGCTGAACATGCTGGTCAAGCCGGTGCTGGTGCTGCTGACGCTGCCCATCACCATTGTCACGCTCGGGCTGTTCCTGATCGTGCTCAATGCGCTGCTGTTCTGGCTGGCCGGCTCGATCCTGCGCGGTTTCCAGGTTGGCGGTTTCTGGTGGGCCGTGGCCGGCGCCATTCTGTACAGCATCATTTCCGGCCTGCTTTCGCGCCTGATCCCCTGATTTTTCCTACCCGATGACTGCATCTTCCACTCCCGCCCTGAGCCTGGAGTTCTTCCCCCCGCGCGACATCGCCGCCCAAGAGCGGCTGGTGCGCGCGGCCAAGCAGATGCTGGCCATCCAGCCGCGCTATGTCAGCGTCACGTTCGGCGCGGGCGGTTCCACCCGCGCCGGCACGGCCGGCACGGTGCGCATGCTGCAGAACCTGGGCTGCGACGCCGCTCCGCACTTGTCGTGCATCGGCGCCACGCGCGACAACCTGCGCGACATCCTGTCGGCCTATCGCGAACAGGGCGTGCGGCGCCTAGTGGCGCTGCGCGGCGACCTGCCCTCGGGCATGGGCGGCGATGCCGGCGAATTGCGCTACGCGGCCGACCTGGTGGCCTTCATCCGCGCCGAAACGGGCGACGCGTTCCATATCGAAGTGGCCGCCTACCCCGAAATGCATCCGCAGGCCGCCAGCCCGGCCGCCGACCTGAACCACTTCGTGGCCAAGGTCAACGCCGGCGCCGACGCGGCCATCACGCAGTATTTCTTCAACGCCGACGCCTACTTCGACTTCGTCGACCGCGCGCAGGGCAAGGGGGTGTCCATCCCCATCGTGCCGGGCATCATGCCCATCACCAACCATTCGCAGCTGGTGCGGTTCTCTGAAATGTGCGGCGCCGAGATCCCGCGCTGGATCCGCCTGCGGCTGGCCGAGTTCGGCGACGACAAGGCATCCATCCGCGCCTTCGGCGTCGACGTGGTGGGCGAACTGTGCCAGACCCTGCTCGACAACGGCGCGCCCGGCCTGCACTTCTACACGCTGAACCACGCCGAAGCGCCGCTGGCGATCTGGCGCGAACTCGACCTGGGGTAATGCCTGGCAGGTGCCTGACTCCCGCAGGGTGTCAGACACCGTACTATTGAGACAGCCTCTGCCCACTTCGGTGTCTGGCACCTGCGGAGCCAGACACCTGAGTATTCAGCCGGCCTGCACGCTGCCCGGGTCTTGCGCCAGTACTTGCAGCGGCGCGGGGTCGGCGGTGTTGCCGCCGGGAGTCAGCCGGTGCGGCTGGTGCAGGCGGCCGGCCGCAGCCAGCGAGCCGGTGGCCTGGGCTTCGGTCCAGGTGGGGTCGGCGATCTCGGCGAACACCTGGCGCAGCCGCTCGCCCCAGGTCTTGCGGATCATGCGGAAGTATTCGTTGTCTTCATCGATGTGCGCGAAGTGTGTGACGCACAGCGCGCCGCTGTCGTACACCAGCATGTCCAGCGGCAGCCCCACGGAAATGTTCGAGCGCAGGGTCGAGTCCATCGAGATCAGCGCGCACTTGGCGGCTTCGTCCAGCGAGGTGTCGGGACGCAGCACGCGGTCGAGAATAGGCTTGCCGTACTTGGCCTCGCCGATCTGCACATAAGGCACGTCGGGGCTGGACTCGATGAAATTGCCGGCCGAATAGATCTGGAACAGCCGGCTGCGCTCGGCGCCGATCTGCCCGCCGAAGATCAGGTTGATGTTGAAGTCGACGCCATGTTCGCTCAGGGCTTCGGCGTCGCGGTCGTGCACGCGCCGCACGGCTTCGCCCACGCGGCGCGCGGCCTCGTACATGTCGGGTGCGGACCACAGCGAGTCGGGGCTGTCGCTGTCCAGCTGGGCCAGCAGGTTCACCACGGCCTGGCTGATGGCCAGGTTGCCCGAGGTCAGCAGCACCATGACGCGGTCGCCCGGCTGTTCGAAGACATTGAGCTTGCGGGCAACGCTGACCTGGTCGACGCCCGCGTTGGTGCGCGAGTCGGACAGGAAAACCAGGCCCGCGTCCAGGCAGGCGGCAACACAGTAAGTCATGGTCGTAGGGTGAAAAACGGCTGGCGTATTGTAGGGGCAGTCTGGCCGGCGTGCCGGCCTGGCGCCGGCCCGTACCGGCCCCATTTACTGCTGGGCGGCGGCCTGCACGTGCACTGATACGGTCATCGACTCGTCTCCGCCGCCGTGGCGCACGCCGCGCACCGGCGAGGCGGAGTCATAGTCGCGCGCCACCGCCAGCCGGCAATGGCAGTCCGACGCGAACTGGCGGTTGGTGATGTCGATGCTGGTCCAGCCGCTGTCGGCCAGCCAGACGTCGGCCCAGGCGTGGCTGGCGGCGTGTTCGGCCTCGGTGTACAGGTAGCCGCTGACATAGCGGGCGGGCACTCCCAGGCCGCGCACGCAGGCCAGGAACAGGTGAGCGTGGTCCTGGCAGACGCCATGGCCCAGGGCCAGCACTTGGCCGGCGGCAGTGGTTACGTCGGTGGTGCCCGGCTCGTAGGCCACGCGGTCGCAGATGGCGCTGGCCAGCGCCAGCGCGTCGGCCGGGGCGCGCAGGCCGCCGGGCAGGGCGCCGCGCGCGAAATCGAGAACAGCGCCGTCGGCCTGGGTCAGCGGCGTCTGCACGCAATAGGCGTGCACGGGCAGGCGGTTGTCTTCGGGGCGCAGGCGGCCGTCGGGCAGCGGGGCGATGTCGACCTGGCCGGTGACGCATAGTTCGATGCTGTCGTGCGGGCGCGTCAGAGTCAGCATGTGGGTGATGTTGCCGTAGGCATCCACCTGCTGTTCCAGCGGGCCGGGCGCGTCGATGCGCCAGCGCAGGGTGCGCTGGTGCTCGTCCTGGCGTGGCGTCAGGCGCAGGGTCTGGATGCTGTAGCCGACCAGCGCCGTGTAGCGGTATTGCGTGACGTGCCTGATGAGATGCTTCATGCGGGTCTCCAGCGGGCTTCAGGCAGCCAGCGGCACCAGGAAATCCTGGCTGATGCGGTTGCCCAGGTCGTTGATGCGGTCCAGGAAGCGTTCCAGGTAGCGATGCAGGCCGCCGCGCAGAATGTCTTCGACGCGGCCGTAGCGCAGTTCGGCATGCAGCAGGCCGGCGCGCCTTTCGGTTTCGGCCGAGCGCTGGTTCGACACGCGCGCCAGGTCGCCGGTCAGCGCCTGCACCGACGCCACCAGCGAGCGCGGCATGTCGGGGCGCAGGATCAGCAGTTCGGCCACGCGGTCGGGCGTGATGACGTCGCGATAGACCTTGCGGTAGATCTCCAGGCCCGACAGCGAGCTCAGCAGCGCCGACCAGCGATAGAACTCGCTGGCGCGCGCCGGCGTGTCGCCGTCGGCTTCGTGGAACTTCACATCCAGCAGGCGCGCCGTGTTGTCGGCGCGTTCCAGGTGCATGCCCAGCCGCAGGAAGTGCAGGGCTTCGTCTTCCAGCATGGTGCCGATGGTCACGCCGCGCGCCAGGTGGGCGCGGAACTTCACCCATTCGAAGAACTTGCCCGGGCTGCGCTCGGGCAACTGGTCCTGCAGGTGCCGCTGCAGCTCCAGCCAGGTGGTGTTGTAGGTTTCCCAGACTTCGGTGGTCAGGCTGCCGCGCACGGCGCGGGCATTCTCGCGGGCGGCGCGCAGGCAGGCGTAGATGGATGACGGATTGGCCGGTTCGCGCACCATGTAGTGCAGCACGTCCAGCGGGGTAACGGCCGGATAGCGCGCGTCGTAGCCATGCTGCAGCTCGGAAATATGCAGCACGGCGCGCCACAGGCTGTCGCGCGCGGCGGTGTCCTGGGGCATCAGCGACATCTGCAAGTTCACGTCCAGCATGCGCGCGGTGTTCTCGGCCCGCTCGATATAGCGGCACATCCAGAACAGGTTGTCGGCGGTGCGGCTCAGCATGATCAGTCTCCCAGTACCCAGGTGTCCTTGGTGCCGCCGCCCTGGCTGCTGTTGACCACCAGCGAGCCTTCGACCAGCGCCACGCGGCACAGGCCGCCCGGCACGGTGCGGATGTCCTTGCCGCACAGCACATAGGGGCGCAGGTCGACGTGGCGCGGCGCCACGCCCGATTCGACATAAGTGGGCACGGTCGACAGCGCCAGCGTGGGCTGGGCGATATAGTTGGCCGGCCGGCTGCGCACGCGCTCTTTGAAGGCCTCGACCTGCGCGCGCGTCGACGACGGCCCCACCAGCATGCCGTAGCCGCCCGCGCCGTGCACTTCTTTCACCACCAGTTCGTGCATGTGGGCCAGCACGTGCGACAGTTCGTCGGGGCGCGAGCAGCGCCAGGTGGGCACGTTGGCCAGGATGGGCTCTTCCTGCAGGTAGAAGCGGATCATGTCGGGCACGTACTGGTACGTGGACTTATCGTCGGCGATGCCGGTGCCGATGGCGTTGGCCAGGGTGACGCGGCCGGCGCGGTACACCGACAGCAGCCCCGGCACGCCCAGCGCCGAATCGGCGCGAAAGCTCAGCGGATCGAGGAAGTCGTCGTCGACGCGCCGGTAGATGACGTTCACCCTGCGCGGGCCGCGCGTGGTGCGCATGTACACCGTATTCTGCTCGACGAACAGGTCCTGGCCTTCGACCAGCTCTACGCCCATCTGCTGGGCCAGGAAGGCATGCTCGAAGTAGGCCGAGTTGTACATGCCCGGCGTCAGCACCACCACGGTGGGGGCGTCGGTGCTGCGCGGCGCTACTTCGCGCAGGTTGTCCAGCAGCAGGTCGGGGTAGTGCGCCACCGGCTTGACCTTGACGCGGCCGAACGCCTCGGGCATCAGCCGCATCGACATCTTGCGGTTTTCCAGCATGTACGACACGCCCGAGGGCACGCGCAGATTGTCTTCCAGCACGTAGAACTCGCCGGCGCCGGCCCGCACGATGTCCACGCCGGCGATGTGGCAGTAGATATCCTCGGCCACGTCCACGTCCTGCATTTCGGGACGGTACTGTGCGTTCAGGAAGACCTGTTCGGCCGGCATCACGCCGGCCCGCACGATGTCGTGGCCGTGGTAGATGTCGTGGATGAACAGGTTCAGCGCGCGCACCCGCTGTTTCAGCCCGGCGTCCAGGCGCCGCCATTCGTCGGCCGGAATGATGCGCGGGACCAGGTCGAAGGGAATGAGCCGCTCGGTGCCGGCTTCGTCGCCGGCCACCGAAAAGGTGATGCCCACGCGCCGGAAGCTCAGGTCGGCCTCGATCTGCCGCGCCGCCATGGCGTCGGCGGGCTGCTGCGCCAGCCACTGCGAGAAAGCCTGGTAGTGGGGCCGCACGTCGCCGCGCGCGTCAACCATTTCGTCATACGCCGCCGCGGGCGCAGGCTGTGGATGCTGCATGGCTCCTCCTGTATACGATTCGGGCCTGCCGCGTGATCCGGATGGAGCCTGCGGCCCGAAGCGGGGGCGGGGGTTGCATGCGCGATGCCGCATCCAGGCAACCCCGTGCCTGAGACCGTTGTAGCAGAAGGGCTGCCAAGCAGGTAGCAGGGATGCCCCGTAGGCGCCCCGCGCCCTTGCAGCCGCGGCCGCGTTCAGCGCAGCACGTACGACCCGATGATGCCGCCCGACGGCGCACCGGGCCCCAGCAGGGGCGGCTGGGGCACCCAGCCATCGGGCGTCAGCACCGCGTCGAGCCGCATGTCGTGCGCGGCCGGCTGGTAATCGGCGTCGATCAGGCCTTCGTTCCAGGCGATGCCGATGGCGGTGAAGTCGTGGCCGGACCGGCGCAGCGCGGCCAGCGTGCGGTCGTAGTAGCCGCCGCCATAGCCCAGGCGGTCGGCCTGCAGCGTATAGCCCAGCGTGGGCACCAGGATGACGTCGGGGCGCAGCGCCGGGCGGTCGGCAACGGGCTCTTGCACGTTGTACGGACCCGGGCTCAGCGCATCGCCGGGCGCCCAGGCGCGGAATTCGAGCGGCGCGGCGGCTTCGCGTATGGCGGGCAGGGCCACGGCGATGCCCGCCTGCGCCCATTGTTCGAGCAGGGGGCGCAGGTCGGGTTCGTACTCGAGCGGCCAGAAGGCAGCCACCGAGGCTGGGGCGCGGTGGCCGCGCTTGGCGGCCTGTTCGCGCGCGGCATTCAGCCAGGTGTACAGGCGGCCGCGCATCAGCAGGCCGCCACGGCTGCGTTGCGCCTCGGGCAGCGCGGCGCGGGCTTGCCGCAATCGCGCGCGTAGCGCGACTGCGTTATTCTGTGCGGAATTTTGAATGTTCATGCGGGTCGGCAATGCGTCAGTGGCTTGAATCGGGACGTTATCAGAAATCGGCGCAGGCCGAGCCCCGGGGACGCCGCTGGCTGCCCGTTCTGGCACTGTTCACGGCTGCATGCAGCTCGGTAGACGCGCAGCAGCCGCGCCAGGCGGCGCCGGCCCAGGACGTGCGCCCGGTGATCTCGGTGCCGCCTGCCAAGCTGGCCGGCCTGCCGCCCACGCCGCAGACCTCCGCGCTGCAGGCGGTGGTGGCCGCGCACGAGGCCAACGACCGCAAGCAGTGGTCCATATTGGGCATGCTGGCCCCGCAGGCGCGCAGCGACCTGCTGGGCAACTATCCGCAGTATTGGCTGTTGAGCTATCAGTTGGCAAATCCGCCCGACAACGTGCTGCCCAAGGCCGAAACGGCCCGCTTCCTGCAAGACTACGCCGGCACCTACCTGGCCGAGCGCCTGCGCGGCAGCTGGATCCTGGCCGCGGCGCGCAGCGGCGATTTCGAAACCGTGCGCGAGCTCGGCGACCTGCCCTACGCCAATGCGCAAACCCAGTGCGCCATCCTCGAGGCACGCCACATGACCGGGCAGCGCGCCACGGCCCGCCAGGCGCTGGATATCTTTTCGCCCGGCAAATATTGCTGGAACCTGTACGACCAGCTGGTGGCCGATGGCGTGCTGGGCTGGAAGGAAATCCAGCCGCAGCTGCGCGCCGCCATCGAGACCAACCGCAAGGGCGATGCGCGCCAATTCGCCAGTTACATTTTCGAGCCCCGCGACCAGAAGGCCTTCAACGCGCTGCTGAAAAGCCCCATGAAATGGCTGACGCGGCGCGATCACAAGCTGGTGGGCCGCAACGAAAAAGAGCTGGCCACCCTGGCGCTGGCCCGGCTGGCCCGCGAAGACCTCGACGTTGCCGATTCGTACTTGCGCCGCCAGTGGGCCGGCAGCCTGCCCAAGGCAGACCTGGCCTGGGTGCGCAGCCAGTATGCGCTGATCGCCGCCCTGAACCTCGACAGCCGGGCCGACGACTGGTACCGCGAGGCCGGCCTGGTCGAGCTCACCGACTACAACGGCGCCTGGCGCGTGCGTTCGGCGCTGCGCCAGCCCAAGATCGACTGGCGCTGGGTCATTGCCTCTATCGAACACATGCCCAAGGCCCAGCAGGCCGAAGAAGTGTGGGTCTACTGGAAGGCACGCGGTGAAGCCGCGCGCGGCCGCGACGCGCAGGCGCGTCAGGCTTATGCCGGCATCGCCGGCGAATACAATTTCTACGGACAGCTGGCAGCCGAAGAACTGGGCCGCCAGATCACCGTGCCGCCGCGCCCGGCGCCGGTCACCGATCAGGAAATGAACGAGGCCCGCGCCAACGCGGGCCTGCGGCGCGCCGTGCACTTGTTCCGGCTGGGCTGGCGCCCCGAGGCCGTGGGCGAATGGAATTTCGCGCTGCGCGGCATGTCCGACCGGCAATTGCTGGCCGCGGCCGAGCTGGCGCGCGCCGAAGACATCTACGACCGCGTGGTCAACACGTCGGAGCGCACCGAGAATGAAGTGGATTTCTCGCAGCGCTACATTGCGCCGTTCGAAGGCCGTGTTGCGGCCCAGGCCAATGCCATCTCGCTCGACCCGGCCTGGGTGTACGGCCTGATCCGCCAGGAATCGCGTTTTGTGATGGACGCGCGTTCGCACGTGGGCGCCTCGGGGCTGATGCAGCTGATGCCGGCCACCGCCAAGTGGGTGGCGCGCAAGATCGGCATGGCCGATTTTTCGCCGTCCAGCGTCACCGACTTCGACACCAATACCATTCTGGGCACCAACTACCTGAACATCGTACTCACCGGCCTGGACGGTTCGCAGGTGCTGGCCAGCGCCGGCTACAACGCCGGGCCGGGGCGGCCGCGCAATTGGCGCGATACCCTGTCGCATCCGGTCGAAGGCGCCATTTTCGCCGAGACTATCCCGTTCACGGAAACCCGCCTGTACGTGAAGAACGTGATGTCCAACGCCACTTACTATGCCGCGATGTTCTCGGGGCGGCCGCAATCGCTGAAGGCGCGGCTGGGGCAGGTCGAGCCCCCGTCGGTGCGCACGGCCGAGCTGCCGTGAACACGCCCGCGGCAACGGCCGGCGCCCCCGATCCCGACTGCGACGGCCTGCAGGTGTATATCGTGGGCGGCGCGGTGCGCGACGCGCTGCTGGGCCTGCCCGCCGGCGACCGCGACTGGGTCGTGGTGGGCGCCACGCCCGAAGACATGGCGCGCCGCGGCTTCATCCCCGTGGGGGGCGATTTTCCGGTGTTCCTGCATCCGCGCACCAAAGAGGAATACGCCCTGGCGCGCACCGAGCGCAAGTCCGGCCGCGGCTACAAGGGCTTCACTTTCTACACCGGCGCCGATGTCACGCTGGAACAAGATCTGCGGCGGCGCGACCTGACCGTCAACGCCATCGCGCGCACGCCGCAGGGGCAGCTGCTGGACCCGTTGGACGGCTCGGCCGACATCCGCGCGCGCGTGCTGCGGCATGTGGGCGAGGCCTTTGCCGAAGACCCGGTGCGCATTCTGCGCCTGGGCCGCTTCGCGGCGCGCTTCGGCGACTTTTCCGTGGCGCCCGAAACCCTGGCCCTGTGCCGCCGCATGGTCGAGGCGGGCGAGGCCGATGCCCTGGTACCCGAGCGGGTCTGGAAAGAATTGTCGCGCGGCCTGATGGCCGCCACGCCGTCGCGCATGCTCGACGTGTTGCAGCAGTCGGGCGCCCTGGCGCGCGTGATGCCGCAACTGCAAGGGGTGGCCACCGTCAGCGCCGACCTGGACCGCGCCGCTGCTGCCGGCCTGGCGCTGCCGGGCCGCTACGCCCTGCTGTGCCGCCACAGCCCAGAACACGAAGCCCTGGGCCGGCGCCTGCGCGTGCCCACCGAATGCGCCGACCAGGCGCGCCTGCTGCGGCGGGTGGTAGACCAGGCAGGGGCGGACGAGCCGCCGGCGCAACTGGCCTTGATCGAATCCTGCGACGCGCTGCGCAAGCCGGACCGCTTCGCCGCGCTGCTGCAGGCCGCCGCCGTGGTCACCGCGGTAGACCTGCCCGCCTGGCGCCGCCGCGTGGACGCGGTGCGCGGCGTAGACGCCGGCGCCATCGCCCGCCAATGCGCCGGCGATCCGGTCCGCATCAAGCCGGCACTGCAACAGGCGCGGCTGGACGCGCTGGTGGCTTTGTAACAAGTGTCTGGCTCCGCAGGAGCCAGACACCGAAGTGTGCAAGGGCTGTCTCAATAGCACGGTGTCTGGCACCTGCGGAGCCAGACTCCTGCTGCGCCTGATTCGACAGGCCTGGCCCGGCCTACAGCGAAGCCAGCCGGTCTCCGCGCGTAAAGCCGCGCAGCGGCGCGTGGATATCGCGTCCCACGGCCAGCACCTTGAACAATTCTCCCATCTCGGCTTCGCTCAGCAGTTTCTGCACCGGCGCCACGGCCTGGGCATAGCTGCGCGCATCGGCGGGGTCCAGGCGCGCCAGCAGCCCGCCCAGCCCGGCGTTCATCAGGAAGCGCGCCTGCGAGGTATAGCCCAGCACCTGCAGTCCAGCGCCCTGCGCCGCGTCGGCCATGGCGGTGAAATCGACGTGGGCGGTGATGTCCTGCACCCCGGGGGCGGCCAGCGGATCGGCATGGGCATGGTGGCGCAGGTGGCACATCAGCGTGCCGCCGGCGCGCTGCGGATGGTAGTACTCGCCGCGAGGGAACCCGTAGTCGAACAGCAGCGCGGCGCCGCGTTCCAGCCAGCCGCCCATGGCCTGCATCCAGGCTTCGGCCTGCAGATTGATCTCGGACACGTAGCCGGGCAGGGGCGGCATGCGCGCGGCCACCGCGCGCGCCAGCGGCGCGCCGGCCGGCCGGTCTTGCCAGGTGAAGCCGCCGGCGGCTGCCAGCGCCACGCCGCGTTCGAGCAGTGCGCCGTCATCGTTCCAGCGGAACAGCGACACCGGCATCGCGTCCAGCACTTCATTGGCCAGCACGCAGCCCGCGAAGTGCTGGGGCAGGGCGTCCAGCCATTGCACGCGGGCACCGTACGGCGCCAGGCGCGCCTGCTGGCGCGCCCGCAGGTCGGCGGATACTTCGATGATGCGGTATTGGGCGTTGACGCCCTGCGCGTCCAGGGCCGCCAGCACGCTGTCGGCCAGCGCGCCGGTGCCGGCGCCGAATTCCAGCACCGTGTCGGTGCCGGTGGCGGCCAGGACGTCGGCAAGCTGCAGCGCCACGGTATGGCCGAACAGCGGGGTCAGTTCGGGTGCGGTGATGAAATCGCCCGGCGCGATGGGCAGGCCCTGGGCGCTGGCGGCTTCGGAAGAAGCCAGCTTAATGTTGCCGGCGGCGTAATAGCCCAGGCCGGGGGCGTACAGAGCCTGCGCCATCCATTGGTCGAACGGCAGCCAGCCGCCATGGCTGGCGATGGCCTGGCGCAGGTGCGCGGCCACGCGTGCGCTGTGGCGCGCGCTGTCGGGATCAAGGGGGGGAAGCGAGGCGGCGGGGCGTTGCATGGGCGCTATTGTCCCATGCCGCCCCCGCCGCTGACTTAGCCGCGGCGCGAGCCGCCGGGCTTGCCATAGTGCTTGGCCGGGCCGCCGGCGCGTTGTGCGAACGGCTTGGAGGTCGGGCGGAAGCCGCCGGGACGGCGCTCGGCGCCGCGGAGATCGCCGTCGGCGCGCGGGGCGCGGGGCTGGAACTCGCCGCGCGGCTGGAATTCGCTGCGCGGTTTGAAATCACCACGCGGCTGGAACTCGCCGCGAGGCTGGAATTCACCGCGCCGGCCGCCGTCGCGCTGTGGACGCGGCTCGTAGCCGGCCGTGGGGCGCGCATCGCGCTGGGCGCGCCAGTCGCCGTGCTGCGGGCGGTCGCCAAAGGCGCGGGCCGGGCGGAAGTCGCGCTCGCCGGCCGGGCGGGCCGGCCGCTCGTCGCGGCCGCCCCAGCCGTTTTCGCGCGGCTTGAACTCGCTGCGGAACCCGCCTTCACGCGGCTGGAATTCGCCGCGCGAGCCGCCGTCGCGGGGCTTGGATTCGTGGCCGCGCCAGCCGCCTTCGCGCTGGGCGTCGGTCCGGAAGCCGCGGCCTTCGCGGAACTGCGGGCGGTCGCCGCCGAAGCCGCCGGGACGCTTGCCGAACGGCTTGCCGCCACGGCCGGGGCCGCCGCTGAACGGACGCGGGGTGCGCTTGGGTTCCAGGCCGGCAATGGTTTCCGGCGTGATCGACTGGCCGATGTAATGTTCGATGCGGCGCACCTTGTGGCGCTCGGCATGCGTGGCCAGCGTGTAGGCCTGGCCGTCGCGGCCGGCGCGGCCGGTGCGGCCGATGCGGTGCACGTAGTCTTCGGCCTGCATGGGCAGGTCGAAGTTGACGGCGTGGCTGATGCCCTGCACGTCGATGCCGCGCGCCGCCACGTCGGTGGCTACCAGGATGCGCAACTGGCCGCGCTGCAGCTGGGTCAGGGTGCGGGTGCGCTGGCGCTGGTTCATGTCGCCATGCAGGGCGGCAGCCGCGAAGCCCTGGTCGGCCAGCCGATCGGCCAGGTCGTCGGCGCCGCGCTTGGTGGCGGTGAACACGATGGCCTGGTCCAGCCGGGCGTCGCGCAGCACATGGTCCAGCAGCTGCATCTTGTGGCTGGCGTCGTCGGCGTACAGCAGGCTTTGCGTGATGTTGGTGTGCTTTTCTTTCTGGCCCGCCATTTCGATGCGCTGCGGTTCGCGCATCATGCGCGCGGCCAGCCTGGCTACGGTGCCGTCCAGAGTGGCCGAGAACAGCAGCGTCTGGCGTTCTTGGGGCAGGCGTTCGATGATGGTTTCGATGTCTTCGATGAAGCCCATGTCCAGCATGCGGTCGGCTTCGTCCAGCACCAGGGTGTGCACGGTGTTCAGTTTGACGCGGCCGGCCTTCAGATGATCGATCAGGCGGCCGGGGGTGGCCACCAGCACGTCGACGCGGCGCGACAGCGCCTTCAATTGCGCGCCGTAGGGCATGCCGCCCACTACGGTGGCTGTGCGCAGGCCCGGCAGGTTGCGGCCGTACGAGCCCGTGGCTTCGGTGACTTGCAGGGCCAGTTCGCGGGTGGGGGTCAGCACCAGCACCTGCACGCCTACACCCTTGTTGCCGGGCTGGCCGGCAATGCGGTTGAGCGCCGGCAGCATGAACGCGGCGGTTTTGCCGCTGCCGGTTTGCGATGACACCATCAGGTCGTGGCCGGCCAGCGCCTGCGGAATGGCGGCGGCCTGGACCGGGGTAGGGGCGGAAAAACCGGCTTCTTGCAGGGCCGACAGCAGGGTGGGGGCGAGGCCCAGGGTTTCGAAAGACATCACTTGTCCTTGCCGCGCAGGGCGGCACATGTGCCAGGCAAGCCGAAGGATGAGCGGCCGGATCCGGGCGACGGTTGATGGAGCATCGGGCCGACCGGATCAACCGTGCGCATGGCGCGTCATGGCAGACGCGAGGCGAAAGGAAAGGAGGTCAGGAATCGATGGTGCCCGGCATGGGGTCGGGAAGCTGACCCGACAGACTGCGTATGTGACCGCGTGGTGCTACGTAAGGCGCGGATTTAATGCCGGCACGAATTTGTGCAGTGCCGCGATCATAACCTGAATTCGCCCTGGCGTACATTCCTTAAGTTTTCTTCGGTAGTCCAGTCAATAGGGGTTTTGCCTTGTGCGGCCAGCCAGGTGTTGACCCGGGCGAAGTGGCCGCAGCCCAGGAAGGGCGCCGGCGGGCGGCGCGCCGACAGGGGCGAGGGGTGGTTGGCCGTCAGCACCAGGTGGCCACTGTGGTCTGGCAGCAACACCTGCTTGGCCTGCGCGTGCGCGCCCCACAGCAGGAAGGCCTTGGGGGCGGGATCGCGCGCCACCAGACTGATCAGGGCATCCGTCACGATTTCCCAGCCGCGCCTGGCATGCGAAGCGGGCTGGCCGTCTTCCACGGTGAGCGAGGTGTTCAACAGCAGCACGCCCTGGCGGGTCCAGCGTGTCAGGTCATTGCCGCGCGGCAGCGGCGTGCCGGGGTATTCTTGGGCGATTTCGTTGAAGATGTTGCGCAGGCTGGGCGGGCGCTTGCAATCGTCGGGCACCGAAAAGGCCAGCCCCTGCGCCTGGCCGGGGCCGTGATAGGGGTCCTGGCCCAGAATCACCACGCGCACGTCGCCGGGCGCCAGCCCCTGCAGCGCCCGGAACGGGGTAGCCGGGTACACCACGGCGCCTTCGGCCAGCCGCTGCTCTACGTGGGCGGTGACGCTGTCCAGCGCCCGGGCCACTGGAGGGGCCTGCAGCGCCGCCTGCCAGGCGGGCGGCAACTGGGCGGCCTGTGCGGCCAGGGAAGTTTTCTGCAGGCGGTTGTCGTGTGGCATGGGCCGGATTTTTGCACACCGGGTGCCGGGCCCTCGCACCGGTGCGGCCCGGCACGCGAGGCGCGTGCGTGAAACGGCATGAAGCCTCTGTTACATGCGGCGCCGGCGGGCCGCGCGACAGGCGCCGCCGTGCGGGAGTAAAGTAAGTGTCGCTGCCCTCGCCGGCCAGCGATTTTCAGGAAAGACGAATATGAAGCCCCGATTCTGGTGCGCGGCCGTGGTGGCCGCCGCCCTGACTGCCTTCAGCGGCCAGGCTTCGGCCCATGGCCACTACCATGGCAATTATTACTCCGGCTGGTGGGTCGGCGGCGCGGCCCTGCTGGGGGCGGGTGTGGCGCTGGCGCTCAGCAGCGGCCCGCGCTACTACAGCGGCGTGTCGTACGTGTCGCCTCCGGTTTACTACCCGCCCGTGCAATATGCGGCGCCGGTCTACGCCGCGCCGCCCGTTACCTACGTGGCGCCGGCCGCAACCTATGCCGCGCCGCGCGTGGTTTCGTCCAGCCTGGACATCATCGCGTATCCCGCCAAAGGGCAAAGCGATGCCCAGCAGGCCCGCGACCGCCAGGAATGCCGCCGCTGGGCCATCAACCAGAGCGGTTTCGACCCCGACAGCATCAGCGAATACACCACCGCCGTGTCCACCCAGTCGTACACCCGCGCCATGGGCGCCTGCTTCAAGGGCCGCGGCTACGCCATCAACTGATATCGCCTGCCAGGTGTCTGGTTTCTGCGGCCGGGGGTTCAATTCCCCCGGCCGTTTCAATGCGCTGGCTCAGCGGATCGGCAGCGCGTACATCAGCCCGCCCTGGGTCCATTGCGCATTCAGGCCGCGCTCGATTTTCAGCGGGCTGCCGGCGCCGACATTGCGGTCGAAGCTTTCGCCGTAATTGCCCACTTGTTTGATGATGCTGTAGGCCCATTTTTCGTCCAGCCCCATGTTCGCTCCCGCGCCCGGCGTGACGCCCAGCATGCGGCGCACATTGGGATTGGTGCTTTGCAGCTGCTGGTCGACATTGGCCGAGGTGATGCCGTATTCCTCGGCTTCGATCATGGCCGACAGCGACCAGTGCACGATGTTCAGCCAGGCGTCGTCGCCCTGCCGCACGAAGGGCCCCAGCGGTTCTTTCGAGATGATTTCGGGCAGCACCAGGTAGTCGTCGGGGTTCTGCAGCTTTGATATGCGGATCGAGGCCAGGCCCGAGGCATCGGTGCTGAACACGTCGCAGCGGCCCGAGGCGAAGGCGTTGACCACTTCGTTGAAGGTCTCGATCACCACGGGCTTGTAGCTGACATTGTGCGCGCGCGCCCAGTCGGCCAGAGTGTTTTCGTTGGAGGTGCCGGTCTGCAGGCAGATGGTGGCGCCGTTGAGCTCGGTGGCGCTTTTCACGCCCAGCGATTTGGGCACCAGGAAGCCCTGGCCGTCGTAAAAGTTGATGCCCGCGTGGATGATGCCCAGCGCCGTGTCGCGCTGCTGCGTGACCGTGGTGTTGCGCGTCAGCACGTCGATTTCGCCCGATTGCAGTGCGGTGAAGCGCTGCTGCGAGTTCAGCGGCACGATCTTGATCTTGCTTGCGTCGCCGAACACAGCGGCGGCCACGGCCCGGCACAGGTCCACGTCCAGCCCCCGCCACACGCCTTGCGCATCCGGCGCCGAGAATCCGGCAAAGCCCGTGGTGGTGCCGCAGCGCAGTTCGCCGCGCTTTTTCACGACGTCCAGGGTGGCGGCCTGCGCGCCGGCCATGGCGGCCAGCAGCAAAGCGGCGCCGATCAAGCGAGTTGCAATCTTCATGGTGTGCTTCCGGTAGGTGCGGGCCCGCGATACTGCGGGCCGGTATCGAAACCCGACAGGTTAGCCAGCTTGAGCGGACTCGCCAAATAACCCGGTGTTTGTACGATATACGCGACTGTGGTTATTGCGAAAGCGCAAAAAGAAATGCAATAAGCTGCCAAGGTAGGCCTCAAGGCCGAAACTGTTGCGCGGCGCGGGTAGACTCGTTCGCGGCCGTGCTTTTGTGCGGTGTTTCTTTCTTGCCCGATACGCCATGGTCCAGATTCCCATTTCCCCATCTTCCCTGCACCAGCCCACCGAACCGCGGCAGCCGCCGCCGTCAGACTGGGCGCTGTTCGCGCTGGGCTTCCGCCCCTTTTACCTGGGCGGCGCCGTATTCGCCGCCCTGGCGGTGGCCATCTGGGCCGCCCAATTGGCCGGGCTGCTGCCGCCGCCGGCCGGGGCGCTGGGCCTGGCGCTGGTGTGGCACGCGCACGAAATGGTGTTCGGCTTTGCGGCCGTGATCGTGGTGGGCTTTCTGTTTACCGCCGGGCGCGCCTGGACCGGCGTGGACACGCCGGCCGGTGGCTCCCTGGCGGCCCTGACGGTGCTGTGGCTGGCGGGCCGGCTGGCCATGTGGCTGGCTCCGCCGCCGCTGGCGGCGCTGTGCGACGGCCTGTTCCTGCCGCTGGCGGCGCTGGCGTTCACCCGCGTGCTGGTGCGCGCGGGGAACCGCCGCAACTATCCCATTGCGCTGGCCCTGTGGGTGTACGGCGCCGTCAACCTGGTTTATCACGCCTTCGCCTGGCAGGGCGACGCGGCCCTGGCGCTGCGCGCCTGTGTGGCCGGCCTGGCGCTGCCGGTGCTGTTCGTTACCGTGATCGGCGCGCGCGTGCTGCCCATGTTCACCACCAACGCCGTGCCGGGCTTCCGCCTGAAGTCGTATCCCCGCCTTGGCAAGCCCATCGTGGCGGCCACCATTGCCGCGCTGCTGGCCTGGGTGCTGGCCGCGCCGGCCTGGCTGGCCGCGCCGCTGCCGGCGCTGGCCGGCGTGCTGCTGGCCGTGCGCGTGGCAGGATGGCGCGGCTACGCGGTGGGCAAGCGGCCCATCCTGTGGATCTTGCACCTGGCCTACGCCTGGCTGCCGGCAGGCTTTCTGCTGCTGGCGGCCGGCGCGCTGGGCTGGGTAATGCCCGGCGTGGCCGAACACGCTTTTGCCGTCGGGGTGGTGGGCACCGCCATCATCGCCATGATCACGCGGACGGCGCTGGGCCATACCGGCCGGCGGTTGGTGGCCGGGCGCGCCGAGGTCGCGGCCTATTGGCTGATCGTGGCGGCCGCCCTGCTGCGCGTGCTGGGCCCGCTACTGTGGCCCGCGGGCTATCTGCACTGGGTGTATGGCGCCGCGCTGTGCTGGGTGGCCGGCTTTGCTTTGTATGCACTGACTTACGCGCCGCGCCTAGTGCGCCCGCGGGTCGACGGCAAGCCGGGCTGATCGGCGCCATGTGGCTGTGAGAAAATGGCGGCAATCCAGCCCCTGATGTCCATGGCCACCACCAAAAAGCCCGCTGCCTCCGGCGCCGAACCTGCTGCCCCGCAAGCGGCGCCGCCCGCCATGCTGGCGCGCATCGAAGGCCTGCTGCCGGCCATGGGGCCCGCCACGCAGCGCATTGGCGAATTCGTCATCCGGCACCCCGGCCAGGTGGTGCACATGTCGGTCAGCGAAGTGGCCGAGAAAACCGAATCTAGCGAAGGCAGCGTCATCGGCTTCTGCAAGATGGTGGGCGCCACGGGCTTTCAGCAGCTGAAGATCGCGCTGGCGCAGGAAATCGTGCGGCCAGTGCAATACATCCACGAAGACCTGTCGCCGGAAGACAGCGCTGGCGCGGTGGTGGGCAAGATCTTCCAGAGCAATATCCAGGCGCTGCAGGAAACCGCTTCGGTGCTGGACACCCAGGCGCTGCAGCGGGCCGTGCAGCTGCTGGCGCAGGCTCGCCGCATCGAGATCTACGGCATCGGCAGTTCGGCCACCATCGCCGAAGACGCCCACTACCGCATGCTGCGCATCGGCCTGAATGCCACCGCCGTCACCGACTCGCACGTGCAGGCCATCAGCGCATCGCTGACCGGCCCCGACGTGGCAGTGCTGACCATCTCGCATTCGGGCAGCACCCACGAAACCGTGCTGGCCACCCGCCTGGCCAAAGAAGCCGGCGCGCGCACCATCTGCATTACCAACTTCGGCAAATCGCCGATCCAGGCGTTTTCCGACGTGCTGCTGCACACCATGGCGCGTGAAACGCGCTTTCGCACCGAAGCCATGACCAGCCGCCTGGCGCAATTGGCCATCATCGACGCGCTGATCGCCTGCCTGGCGCTGGCCAACTACGACAAATCCGTGGCCACGCTGAAAAGCACGTTCAACGTGCTGTCCCTCAAGCGCTATTGAGCGGGCCAGGTATCTGACTCCCGAAGGGTGTCAGATACTGAGGTTTCCCCACGTTTTTCATGGCAAGACCGTCATTTGCTGAAGGACATGTTGGGGCAAGGATCGTAATAGCTGCATCCATCGGAGGCTGGGAGAAGTGGGCCATTGGCGCAGGAGCGCTTCA